>ENA-OZKN01000170-OZKN01000170.1-human-gut-metagenome-genome-assembly--contig:-NODE-170-length-47282-cov-14.293328_pt1 | contig 47282 bp, 40 predicted proteins | sample MGYA00244827_ERZ653766 | MGnify/ENA primary metagenome ERZ653766 (study PRJEB26926, sample SAMN06165281) | human gut metagenome | biome: ENVO:00009003; feature: ENVO:2100002; material: ENVO:00002003... | reverse complement strand
AAAGGAATTAAACAGATTTCACTGCGAAACTTTTTGTTGGCAGAGGATAAAGAAAGATTGTAAATCTATAATTTAATTTCCAATATGAGAAGAGTAAATCAACAGATTTCCTCTGACAGATTATATGAAACAAAGTTGGAGAATCGATACAAAAGCATTGTGATATTTGCATTATAATAAGATTATAATTTTTTTTGTATAAAGCATTCACTTTATGGAGAAGAATACCCTTTCATAACCAATGGATATATATCCGCTGAATATTTTTGTGACCGTGTAGCTGAAACCGGAACATTAACCCGTTATATCACAAATGGTAACAATGTAGCTTTAATATCTTCTCGTCGTTTAGGAAAGACGGGCTTAATAGAACATTGTTTTCATCAAAAAACATATCGAAAAGGAATATTATATTTTCTTGATTGATATATATGCGACTAAGAATCTTCAAGAGTTTGTTTTTGAGCTTGGCAAAGGAATTATGAATGGTCTGAAACCACGAGGTAGAAAAGCGTGGGATTTGTTTTTAAGTTGCTTGTCATCGCTTCGGGCGGGAATTTCATTTGATTTTGCAGGAAATCCCGGTTGGAATTTGGAGATGAGAGATATAAAAACTCCTTCTATTACTTTGGATGAAATTTTTTATTATTTGGAGAAGGCCGACAAGCCCTGCCTGGTGGCTATTGACGAATTTCAAGCTATTGCCAAATATCCGGAAAAAATATTGAAGCTGTATTGCGTACCCATATTCAGCATTGCGCAAATGCAAGATTTATTTATGCAGGTTCCCAACGGCATATGATGGGCGAAATATTCACAAGTCCAGCACGCCCTTTCTATCAAAGTACAGCCATCATGGAATTACATCCAATAGACATAGGAACTTACACAAAGTTTATTAGGAAACATTTCCTCATAGCCAATAAAGACATTACAGAAGAAACTGTTCAGAACGTATATGAACGTTTTGAGGGCATTACATGGTATATTCAATTCATCTCCAACTCATTGTATGCAATGACAGCTACAGGTGAAATTTGTACGGCAGACAAAGTGAGCATAGCGATCGAAAACATTTAGTCTCAGTTGAATTTTACTTATTCCTCTCTTCTTTATCAACTTCCTCCCAAACAAAAGGAGGTATTGTTTGCCATTTGCAAAGAAGGAAAAGCAAGGGAAATAACTTCTTCCAGATTCTTGAAAACCTATAAATTGACAGCCAGCTCAGTACAAGGAGCTATAAAAGGATTGTTGGACAAGGATTTTGTTACTTGTGAACTTGGAGAATACAAGGTTTACGATAAATTCTTTGAAATATGGTTATTGAAGCAGTCTAAATAAGATTGATATGTCAGTGCATCTGCAATGATTTGTGTTGCCCTCTTTATACAACAAGAACCAGATTTCGTTATATTAAAAAAGGAGAGTATTCTAAATTTAGATACTCTCCCTCTTTTATTCATCTGATTTGCACAATCTAATGTGGCACTTTATCATTTCTGCAAATTGGGATTATTCGTTACTTCACGCTCTGGAATTTCAAAGATCAATCTGGAGTCATCGTATGAGATTGTTTCACCAGTCAATGCGTAGTTGTTGTCACCACGTACCATTGATTTGTGGAAACGTTTCAAGGTAAGTAAACCTCGTCCTTCGGCCCACATTTCTACACGCCAGTTGTAGTATATGTTTTCCAGTAATTGATCAGCATTCATATTGTCCACTTCTGCAGCCGTGGCCTGATCCCGCTGTTCTAATAGAGCCTTCAATGCTGCTTTTGCCTCGGGCAGATGATTTGCCCGTGCATTGGCTTCAGCATTTATCAGGTACATCTCTTCAACTCGCATGTAAACAATATCATTTGTCCATGTACGGTCTCCCATTGCTTTTCTTCCGGCATCATAAAATTTATACCAGCTAATCAATACAGACGGATGAAACCACTGTTTACGAGTATCTGTTTCAGGTATTTCATTATACAGATTATGGTCTATCATTTTATAATCACCTGCAGAACAGTAGCTATAAGTGAAATAATCTACCTGTCCCCAGAATGTGGGCAAACCTCCGGTGTTATCTTTGGTAATATCAAATGCCCACATCCATGAACCGATATTGATACTCCGGAATCCAGATTCGATAATTTCAGTTTCACTCATCAAAGGATATCCTGAGTTATTGATAATATCGGAAGTTAATGCAGCAGCATTCTCATATTCACCTTTGGTCAAATAAACATAGGCAAGTATTCCTTTAGCTGTCCATTGGTCGATTTGGTCCTTAGTGCCGTTGGGACGACCAATACCTGCTGATTCCAACTCTTCCAAAATATTTATTGATTCCTTCAAGTCGATAATAACCCGTTCATACACTTCCTCCACTGTGGAGAGTCCTAATGTCTCTGCTGTGGTTTGAGAACGGTAAAGAGGTATGGCCTTAGCATTTTTATCAATATCGTAAGGTTTTGCATATAAATTCACCAAATTGAAATACGAATGAGCCCTCAAAGCTTTTGCTTGTGCATAATAATTTTGGTTATCCTCATTAGCCGGTACACTTTCATCTCCTCCTACAGTGTCAAATATTTCATTGCAGGCCTTGATGATGCGGTAATAATACCTCCACAGCATGTAGGTTCTATTTTTTGTGGTAGTATTACACTGCAATCTAGCTGCATCGCTAAACCAGCCGTAGGTTTCTCCGCTCATTGCCAGATCCCCACTCATTAAATCTGTGGCAATATCAATGGATTTTTGTCCGAAATCGTCGTGATTCGTCGTACCGCCTGTCTGCCAGGCAAATGTTGTGGAATACGTACCTAATGCCTGACCTAACATGATATTAGGATTCCACACTGCATTTTCTTTTATCTGGTCAGATGAAATATATCCATTTGGATCTTCCTCCAGAAAAGATTCTTTACAGCCAGAAAGCACCAAGGCTACTAATGCAGAACAAGCTGCTATTTTATATATTACATTTCTCATATTCAAATGATTTTATTGTTAGAACTGAATCTTAATACCTCCCATAATAGTACTCAATGGAGCATACTGACTTCTGTCAGAGCCTCCGGAATCCTCATTAGGATCTGTACTGACGGTATTTCCTGCCATTGAGACAAATCCCTTACGAGCCGAAATGAACATCAGGTTGTCACCGGAAACATAAACCGACAAGGAACCAATGTTCATTCTATTCATCCATTTTTTAGGGAATGTGTAGGATAATCTTACATTGGATAAATTCAAATAAGAACGACTGGTAATGAACCGAGTAGAAGATGCATTTGTATATTCATCATATCCGGAAGTTAAACGTGGCACGTCTGTTATATCACCCGGCTTTTGCCAACGATTTTCAATGTCATTATGCCAGTTTCCACTACCAGGTGTATTGTTAGACATTAATGTAGCATATACACCGTCGTAAGCATATCCTCCTAAGCTATAGGAGAAAGTCGTATTTAATTCGAAACCTTTAACAGCTAAATCAAAACCGAATCCCCCTTGTAAAGTCGGAATACCTGATTTCCCGACATATTTCTTAGTTGCGTTGTTATAATCGGAGGTCTTTTCTACTTCCAAACGCTCTATTTTATTGTTTTGCTGGTAAGTTACCATATCTGTAATCAAGTCCTTGCTTCCATCGGCTTTTACATTATAGTATGAGTTGTATAATGCCATACCGGTTTCTGGATCTACACCGGCATATTCTCTTATATAGAAATCATACAGAGAATGTCCTTTCGACCATCCGTAAGCACCTTGTATCTCCAATGGCTTTTCTTTTCCTGTGGTATCATCCATAGGCATCTGGGTCATTTTATTCTTATAATGTCCACCATTAACACGTAAATCAAGACTTATATCATTCGTTTTCACAAGATGTGCCACCAAAGAAAATTCGAGACCCTTATTGACCATTTTACCGTCATTGACGGGGTATTGTGCATATCCCAGCGATGGAGATACTTGCTTTAGGAACAACATATCTTTGGTAGTCTTATTGTAGTATTCCACTTCACCTTCCAAAATATCGGCTATATTAAACTCGATACCAGTATTCCATGTTTCGCTGCGTTCCCATGTCAAATCAGGATTACCTTTATATTTAAAGCTAAAACTGATTTCATCATTCAGGTTACCGATCGTATACAAATCATTGTAAGGATAATAACCTGCAATGGTAGGATTGGTGATAAAGTCTTGGTTACCCAACACACCCCAACTTAACTTGTATTTCAAATTCTTCAACCAGCTCACGTCTTTCATGAAATTTTCGTTAGTGATGGCCCAGGCGGCGCCGATAGAACCGAATGTTCCCCATTTCTGCCCTTTGGCAAAACGTGATGAACCATCACGTCTTAATGTTCCATGAAAGAAATATTTATCGTTATAATCATATCTAATTTGTCCGAAGTAGCTTTCCATGTCAAACCCGTAGGTTTGAGAATCCATATAGTCCATAATTACAGCATTAGACCATTCTGTATTGTTAGGACGAACAATCTTTGATTTCTGGCCATAGTTGTCAGATGACTTGTAGAATGTAGATTCATGCGCAACGAATGCATCGAGATTGTGCACACCAAAACTTTTCTTCCATGACAATATCTGGTTTGACGTGAAGCTGAAGAATGTACTCATGTTTTTGAAAATACGTCCTAACCCCTCTGCATCACCATAATATGGATTTGTCAATTCATTGTTTTTTGTACCAAGATATTGCAATCCAAAGTTTACCGTTCCTTTGAAGTCTTTCAAGAAAGTTGCTTCAAACATGGCATTTCCGTTGAATGAATGAGACTGGTACTCATTCTTGTCCAATTGAATCGCTCCGGCTGGATTTACGCCTGAAGCGTAAGGACGTCCATAACCTTCAGCCATACCATAATCATACAGATATCCTCCGACCACATTATCCTTTATTTTATTGCCATCTGCATCACGTTGGAATACCGGAAATATGGAAGGCATAAAATTAATGAATTGGAAACCATTGTTCATGTTGTCACCTTGACCGGGCTTATTCAGTTCCATATAGCTATAAGCCATATTAACATTTGATTTCAACCATGAAGTGATGTCTTGAGACAGATTGGAACGGGCATTAAAACGTTCAAAATCCGAACCTATATAGTATCCTTCATCTTTCAAGTAACCGAAAGAGGTATAATGTGATAACTTGTCGCTACCTCCTGATATCTTAACATTGGCTTCTACTTTTTCTCCTGTACGGAAAATATAATCTTCCCATTTCTCCGGAGTAAATTTGCGGATTACACCTGCCTTCATTCTTCCAGTAACAGGATCTATCAGATTTTTACCTTCAGCCTTCCACATATTATATACGGGGGCAATACCGTAATCTGCATCAAAAAGGTCTTCGCTTGCATATTGTTTGGCAGTAGCTTCATCCTTAGGATTGTTCGCGCGGTACATATATTTGTTTTTAATACCTTCCCATGTCAGTTCAAGAAACCTTTCAGGATTTTCCATCGTGTCATAAAGAGGAATTATACGGGTGTTGATACCATATTTTACATTTGCCTCAACCTGCGTTTTTCCTTTTTTACCTCTTTTGGTGGTCAGCAAAATTACTCCATTGGCAGCTCTTGAACCATATAGAGCTGTTGCTGTTGCGTCCTTCAATACGGTAGTTGACTCTATGTCTGAAGGATCAATTCCACTTAAATCTGAACCAAAGGGGATTCCATCCACTACATACAGCGGAGCACGGCTTGAATTTACAGAACCTAAACCGCGAATTCTGATGCTTGCATTTGAGCCGGGTTGTCCACTAGTTGAAATAACTTGTACACCTGCTACTTCACCGGTTAGCGCTTTAGATAATTCGGACGGATTTTTGTTAGCAATACGGTCTCCTTTAATTTCAGTAGCGGAACCTGTGAAGGATCTTTTTGTAGCAGTACCATAGGCAACAACTACAACTTCATCCAAAAGTTCAGTATCACTCTGCATGACAACCCGTACATGCGGCTTAATTGTAACCTCTTGAGTCTGCATGCCGATGTACGAAATCACCAGAGTTTTCGCGGAACTACAATGTGTATAATATATTGATAATAAAGAATATACAATAAGTCAAAGAATTGGCTAAAACAAGGAATACTCTTTTCAAAGCTGTCCTATATGGGTCTACAATAAACAAAACCTTACTTATGTGATACCATTAATAAATGTAATATCTTGATTAATAGCTGTTTGAGTATCAATTAATGTACTACGGTTGTAAAATTAGTATTCCTCTTTTTAAAAGAATGGGTAATTATGTCAATATCTATTATTTGTTTATTTTTCGTTGAATATTTACTTGTATTACTTATTTCATCCATAAGAATATTGCATTTCATGTAAATACTATTTCAAATTACAGAATAACCATTCCCATTTCAGATAGAGATAAATATTAGTTTATTCCTATTTCAAATATAGGAAATCTGTGTTTGCTGTATAAAAAACTAATGAACTTATGAGATCATTTCTAAAGGAGCTTAATAAATTACTTTATAGTTTCTTGTGTAAAAGTTCAAGGAGAAATTCATTTTATACAAATTATCGTCTCTAATTGGTATTATCGTAATGTGCATTACGATAATAGTGGACTTGGTGTAAAATGATAAGGTATATTATGAAATTCTATAGTCGAAAAAAGAATTGGCAGTTTTAAAGAATATAGCAGAACAGTCTCAAGAAGAATCGTAAATGACGGTTTTAGGCGTATCGGTAAGACCTCACTTTTATTGAAGCCAACGGATGGAAGACCGGCATTGTATTTTTTCATTTTACGAATAGGTAAAAATTGAACACAATAATGAACGGATAGATTGGGGGATATTGAAGAAAAAAGGAGAATATTTTCTCACAATCAACAAAGAATGGGAAAACTGCTCTGTTTCTTATAAAGGGCTTTTTTTGGAAGATATGTAATCTTGAAATAACACTTCCCCTGAAGTCTTTTGTAGGATTAAGAGAAGAAAAGCCACCCATTTCACAATGAGTGGCTTCTCAAAAACACTTTATTATGAAATTCCGGTATGTTCAACCGGATGAATCATCATAATTGCCGCATTATTATTGTTGGGGTAATGCAACTTGATTAGTCTGCACAGATAGCGCTTCTGTGTCATTTTTCCGTATAACATGTCCTTTGAAGTATTAATTCTGGTCACTCGGAGAAAGCTGAGAATTATTCTCTATTTCAGAGAGAGGTAATTGGTAAAGGAACGGCCTGTCTTCTTGGTTATAACGGAACTTACCGGCAGAGAAGTGATTATTATTTTCTGCGCCCCAAGTTTCATCTGTACGATCTACAGGAATATTCAAACGACGATTATCAATATATTCCAAACCTTCACCCCAGAACTCTACACGTTTCTGATAAATGATTTCCTCTATCAGGTCAGCCTTGTTCGTGAAAGTGTAATTATAATCGGGCTGGCGAGTCTTCATAAAGCTATTCAGTTCAGTCACTGCTTCTACAGAACCCTTGTGAGCCAAAGCTTCCATTTTTATCATGTAAGCTTCTTCTGAACGCAGGTAAATATAATCTCCCAGCTCCCATCCGCTGAACACACCGGCCTTGATGTTATCACGACCTGTACCGATAAATTTTACAGCTTGGTATTCCACGGCAACTGGAGACTGAGTGTCACGAATCAATGTTATACGATTACCGGAAGCATCTGTTACACCAGTAGAGCGGTCGCAGCAGAACCATTGCAGACGGATATCAGTATCCGCGATACGGTCTACTAATGGCTTAAAGGCAGCGCGCCATACACCGATGCCGGCATAACCATCGCCATAAGTATCCATCTGCGAGAAGAAAGACATATAAGTTGTACTATTGTCTGCTGTAACATCGCTACCGAATACTACATCCGGCAAGCTGATATTACTGAATCCCTGGAGTATCTGGTCTTCACTCTGCAATATAGGGAAATTATCAATCACCACTTGCGCATACTTTATCGCCTCATCCCATTCATGGATAACCATGTTCGCACGAGCCAAATGCATAGCTACCACGCAGCCATCCATATCAGTGGGTGAGGAAGTACGCGTCATATCCAAATCTTTGAACAAGTCGAAAGCAGTAGTAAGGTCACTCTTGATTTGTTCATAGATTTGGGCTACAGTAGCACGTGGCTGGTCACCTTCTGTATCCTCTGTAATAAGCGGTACACACGGAAACTGGGAGAAGTCATATTTCTCTCCACGGCCCCATTTCGTTCCATCCGCACCGGTATAGTAGGAATGCTGATATAAGTAAGTCAGTTGTAAGTAGGCATAGCCACGGAAACCAAGGGCAATGGCACGATATTTCAAATTGGCGGGATCTTCACTGCTGGGGTCAATCAGCTTGAGGATATTGTTGGCATTGGCTATGACGCGATAGTACTCTTTCCAACGGTTGTTGGTCGGAGTATAGTTCTGTTGCCAGTAATCCAGCAAATAATGATACATACTCATGGCGAAACGTCCGGTCATAATCATATCGTTGCCCATCAGCGATGTTAAGTAATCAAAACTCTTTTGACCGAAATAGTTGTGACTCATATTGACGTCAACATACTGTTGCATATCAGTATACATACCTGCCACAGCAGCTGAAAAAGCCTTATCAGGATCTTCCTGAGCCACATTGCCCAGTTGGTCTTCAGTCAAATAAGCGGTAACATCAGCATCTTCAATGCAAGATGTAAGCAGGCCCCCAACAAGAAGCACCTGCATCATATATTTCATTATCTTCATATACAATTTTATTTTTTAGTTTAGAATGTAAGGTTGATACCTCCGGAAATCACACGCATCGGAGAATAGCCTCCATATTCATCATCAGAACCAGCCATTGCCACACGAGGGTCAAATCCCTGACGTTTGGACCACAAGCCGAGATTATCTGCCGTAGCATAGATACGCAGTTTCTCAACACCCAATTTCTGCATCAGGTTCTTCGGCAATGTGTAGCCCAAAGTGATGTTACGGATGCTGAAGTAGCTGGCCTTTATCAGATTGAGGTCTGATTGCTGAGTGAAAGAGTTGGAAGCATTGTCAGCATTCCAAATAGGAAGTGAACCTTGACCGGTCTCAGGGTTGAATGTTTTCCACATATCCTTATTATGACCTACGTAGAATGAAGAGCTCATGCCGGACAGATAAGAATAGTCATAAGCATAGCCACCAATTTGGAAAGCCGTTGCTATAGAAAGGTCGATTCCCTTGTAAGAGAAAGTAGTGCTCAAACCACCGTTGAAATCGGGCAGTGCAGATTTTCCAATGAAGTAGCGGGTTGCGTCTGCATAAGTGGTGGTGGTAGTACGGCCTGTCACTTCCCCTTTCTCGTTTGTCTCATCCATGTACCACATGGCATTTCCTTTTTCGTCCATGCCGGCATACATATAAGTATAGTATTCAAAGCGGCTCTTACCTTCGCGCAGGTTGAACGGACCGGAAGTGATACCATTTTCACGGTTTTCTTCGGGCAGTGTCACGATGCGGTTCTTGTAGTGAGATCCCACGAGCGATACCGTCCACTTTAGGTCGGGCTGATTGAAAATATCCACATTCACTTCAAACTCTATACCAGTGTTTTTCATCGCACCCAGGTTTTCCCAATTATACGGACGTCCGGCTGTAGAGTAAGCTACAGGGCGCTTGAAGAGCATATCGTCTGTACGACGATAAAAATATTCGAATGAACCGTATACTCTGTCGAATAGACGGAAATCTACTCCCACGTCAAAAGTCTTCTGCTTTTCCCAAGTCAAGTCCGGATTACCGTAGAATTCCGGTGAATAACCCAACTCTGAACCATTCCAAGTAACTGTGTATTGGTCTTGATAAGGCGTGTACACATAGGCATAGTCATACTCCGAAAGGATGCTTTCATTACCTTGGGTACCATAAGACGCACGCAGTTTCAAGTCGTTCAACCAAGAGTTTGTACCCTCCATGAATGCTTCGTTGGAAATACGCCAAGCGGCACCTACCGACCAGAAATTACCCCAGCGGTCCAAGAAGCGGGAAGTACCGTCGCGACGGAAGGCTGCAGAAAGATAATATTTGTTGCTATAGTCGTAGTCTGCCATACCGAAATACCCCTCGATGTTATGGTTTGCCGTGTAGCTGTTAATGTATTGCATTTGTCCACCGTTGTCCAGTTCCGGATTGTTCGGATTAAAGAAATTGGTCTTCTGTCCTGCTAAATACTGATATTCATACTTATAGTACTCGTGACCTATCTTGGCCGACAAGTGGTGGTTATCGCCAAAAACATTGCTGTAGGCCAGAATCTGGTTGAAGTTGGTAGTCGTAGTGTTGTAGCTTCCTTTTGTACCACGACCACCGAAAGACTGTCCGTCACCGATGAGCGGAGTGTAGAATACTGTCTGGCTACTGTTCGTGAAATCATAACTGTAGTTTGCTGTAAACTTGAAATTCTTCAAGAACGAGATTTCCAGATACGAGCGTGAAGTCAGATTATTGTACACAGTTTCACGAATATCCTCTTTCATATTGGCTATCACATTCTGGTTAGTAGCCGTAGGACGTTTAGATGTACCGTCTGTCTCACCGTTTCCGGCATCATACATAGGACTTCCGTCCTCATAATATTTCATATTACCTTCTGCATCATAGGCATGAACCGGGAAGATAGGAGCCCAAGATCGTGCCACCTCAAAAGGATTGGAGGCAGCTCCGGCATTCTCTTGTACACCATTCTGAGTTGCTTTGGAATACCCTACATTGGTACCTACCTTCAACCAGGATTTCAACTGAGAGTTAACGTTGGCACGAGCCGTAAAGCGCTCATAAGAAGAACCTAGCACATAAGAGTCATTGTCCAGAAAGCCCATAGATACATAGTAATCTGTGCGGTCATTACCACCCGATGCAGATACATTATACTCTTGACGGAAGGCATTGTCGAACAAGGCATCGGCAAACGAATCATTATAACGCAGACGTGCATTAGGGTTAAGTTTTCCATCTGGTGTTACCAGATACTCTCCTTGCGGGATGATATAAGCATTGTAATTACCCAGTTCGCCCAGCAAATCCTGACTGGCTGCTAAATTAGAGTCTTCAATGGATTTTCCAGCCGCCCAATAGGTGTTACGAAGACCATACCAAGACAAACGGTAGAACTCTCCCGGATCAGTAGCCATATCATAGTCCTTGTACGCACGCTGTGCCACACCCCAGGAACCGTTAAAGTTGATGGCCACCTTGTCTTTGCGTCCGGTCTTGGTAGTAATCATGACCACACCACCTGCTGCACGGGAACCATACAAAGAGTTGGATACAGCATCTTTCGACACGTTCACTGAAGCAATGTCTGTAGGGTTGATATCCGACAACTTGCCGTTGAAGGGCACACCATCTACTACAATCAGTGCATTGTTGCTGGCCGAAATAGAACCGATACCGCGTAATACGATATTGGCATCTTGTCCCGGCTGGCCGGAAGAACTTACAACTTGCAAACCAGCCACAGCTCCTTCTAGTGCATTGGACACGGATGTAGCTTGTGAATTACTGATAATCTCATTCTTTACACTGCTGATAGAACCCACCAAATCTTGTTTACGTTTAGTGCCATAAGCCACTACTGTTACTTCATCAAGTATCTCTGTATCAGGCATCATAACCACTTTTACGCTCGGTTTGATTACCACTTCTTGAGTCTTCATACCGATGTACGAAATCACCAGAGTTTTCGCGGAACTACATTATGTCTATATTGTTGATAATAAGCAATATAAAATAAATAAAAAGAGCTCCTGAAATAAAGTATTCCTCTAGAGAAGATACTCTATACATATCCACTGTAAATGACAATCTACTTATATGATACTATTTGTAATGGTAATATCCTGATTTGAAGGTGTTTAATTCTGTACTGATGTGCTATAATCATAACGTCAGGATCTTTTTTCTCAAAAACTAGAAGGGCTTTGTCAATATCTATCATTTAGTTGCTTTTTGTCAATTATTTACTCGTGTTGTTTATTCCATCTATGAGAATGTAAACCCTTATGTAAAATACTATTGAATTTATAATGGTTACATAAACACTATCCTACCTATTTATCCATTTTATGCATAGAACACCATGTAATTGTCTCTATCTTATAAATGGAGATTATTCCAAATACAAAGTAATTGGAGTAAAGAATTCTATAGCTATGAAAAACTACTGTTTGGAGCATGTCAAAAACGTAATGAGGAGATTTTCTTGTAAGAGAATATAGTCTACATAGAATAACGAAGACTGAGTGGATATATTTTTTATTATAATTCAGGGGAATAAAGAATGTACTTTGTAATCCGCGCTGACTCTCGTGTCATGCAGACAATTCAGGTTTGCTGTTTATTGAAGAGAGGATATTTCTATCGTTTCAGCTCCTCTCCATAAAGTTTACGCAGTATGATACGTGCCGGTACACTTTTAATCTCTCCATTGGGCAAGCCTTGTATAATGCATTCATTGCGCAATGCTTTTTCTTCAAGCATACGACGTTCGGCTAATGCCAAACCGAAATGTAACTTTTCGCTTAGTTCTTTTCGTTCATTCTCTGACATAACTTTGTATTTTATTAAATCGTTCAATGTGATGTATATGCATTTTCATTCCTCGTCCACCTTCAGCAACAATTATACGGGGTGTTTCGCTATTATCTGCCAATAGCCAATAGTCCACACAAGGCATATAAATATTGAAAAAGTTATCAATACCTGCTTGATAACGCCGGAGCACAACCTCTTTGGGAATGTCGTGTCCACCATTACGTACACGTTGGGCTACACGCTGAATAGCCAAGTCGGGCGAACTCAGCCAGAAATATATTAAATTGACTTTATATCCTTGTTCTTGTGCACGATGGACAAGGCGAGTGTAAGATCTTGTGGCAAGTGTGGTTTCTATAGAAAAGTTTTGTTGATTTTTCAGCAATTCATTGATTCTTTGCAACATCAACCGTCCGGCTTCAATGGCCATACTTTCGGGATTAAAAGGAGATAATCCACGAGCTATTTCATCCGCATTGACAAACTCCTTGCATTCCAGAACATCCGGCAACACAGTATAAGATGCCGTAGTCTTACCAGCACCATTACAACCACTAATGATGTAGAGTTGTTTTTTAGAATCCATATTCATGCATTTATCTAATTGCAAACATACAATATTTTTATAAGATTATGGATAATTGATAGTTATTGTTTTTTAAAAGTTGATTGTTGTTGCGAGAGTCTAGAATAAAAAATGAGGTTGTGCAGTTCACATTTTGACAACCTCTATCAAAAACACTTTATTTTCCAAACAACTCCGGTGGAATTATTCCCTTCCAAGGTTTAACTCATCGTTGTAATCTGTTTCATTCAGATGCTGTTCATAATTTAATTTGCAATTCCATATAAAAAATAGGTTCCTTTGTTACAAAACTTTCTATTGGCAATCGAAAGTTTCTCTATTTATATCATATTTTTTTGTATATTAGCAATATATATAAAGAGAGGAAGATTGTGTGGATAAAAGTCTATTACGCTAAGTTATTTATGAGCAGAGAAACGAGCAAGGTGTTTGTTGCCGGCAGTAATGCCAATCTACTTAGTAAAGAGTTGGGCACTTTTCTTACTGGCAGATATGTCACTATGGAACTTTATCCTTTTTCTTTCCATGAATTCCTGAAACTAGAGCAAGTAGCAATAAAACAAGATACATTTTATGCTGCAGAAGGCAAGGTGCTACTCCTTAGTGAAATACAAAAATACCTAGGAATAGGAAACTTTCCTCAATACATTCAGTCAGATAATGATAACTACTTGCTTTCACTCTATACCGACATCATTTATAAGGATGTAGTGGTGCGAAACAAGATAAGCAATGAAAGGCAGCTTGGAGAGATGATGTATTATTTGGCAAGTAACGCTACTCATCGCTTTGCGTACAATTCTGTAACTAAGGCTGTCGATGTTAAAAGTCCGGACACGATAAAATCATATATAGGATTTGTGGAAGATACTTACTTGGTACGACAACTATCAATTATCTAAAGGCATAATTATTACTTTGGAAGACGAGGAAGAAATAACCGTTAATCCCCGGCAGCAGATTTCTATACGTCCTATTTGGAAATGATTGTTGCAGAAATAAAGTGGAAAAGATAGAATAACAAAAGCCGCTTACTTCACAGTGAACGGCTTTTAAAACACTTTATTTAGAAAACACCCTATCAAATAGAGATGTTTTGAAAGTTCAGAAATCAGATATACTCCTTCTTACAGACTTATTTATAAGCAGGATTCTGATCATTATTTGTCAGTTCTCCATTAGCATCAATCTCTGCTTGCGGAATAGGTAATTCAAATCTATCAGAACCAGCAGGAAGGTCTAATTGACTGGTCCACAAATCGTGTCCGTCAACTCCAGTTCTTGTCAATGCTAAACCTCTACGTTTCATGTCGAATAGGCGATGTCCCTCTGCAAATAATTCACGCCTTCTTTCTTGTTGTATCTCATCTGCTAAACCGGCATCCGTTCCACTATATTTATCCAATCCACGAGCTATCCGAACAACATTTAATGCTTCTTTAGCCACATCATAATGCTGTTTGTCAGCAGCTAATTCAGCAATAATAAGATACATCTCAGAACCACGCAGCATATTGAAAGAGCCTTGTCCCATTTCATTATTACGACTATGAATCTTTGTTGTCAAGTATCCTGTTTCACTGATATAATCGTTTATTTCAGAATCTTTCGGGAACTGAGTTTTGCGTATATCTTTATCTTCCATTAGATTAATCAAAGCCTTTGAAACTCGTAATGAGCTATAACCAATAACAGCATCTTCATAATCATCTCCACACAAATACCAGAAAGAGGGTAATGAAAGATAGAATTGATTATCATCAGTTGGACATTCGAAAGCCCAAAGTGTTTCTGAGTTAACTTCACAGAAATCAGCTGTGTAAACTGCCGTATTCATCAAATTAACACCTTTCAATGCAGCATTGGCATGTTTGATACCATTTGTTTCATCACCTAAATCCAAATACAAACGTGCAAGAATTCCATGAGCAGCATTCGCACCGATATATGCCTTGGATGAAGAAGAATGTTGGTCCAACAATCCACATGCTTTTTCCATGTCAACGACAAGCTGATTATAAACATCTTTTACTGTAGCACGAGGAAGGTCTTCTGTTCCAGAAGAAATACGTAAAATTATGCTCGGATTATCCGGGTACTTGTTTACAGGTTTGGCATACATTCTTACTAAGAAATGATAAGTATAAGCTCTTAGAGATAGCGCTTCACCTTCAATTCTGTTACGCTCTGCACTTTCTGCCAGGTTTCCGATATTATCCAAAATGGCATTCGTATTATCTATGATACTGTAACATCCCTTCCACGGGTCATCAGTATAGGTACTTCCTGGAGAAACTGTATATTGATAAGGAGACACAAAACGTCCATAATTGTAGTTGGGGTCAGGTGTCACCAATGCGTCATCTCCCATAATGTCAGGCAAGAAGAAAATATATTGGTTGGTCATATGAGCCAACCAGCCATTGGTCAACCAGTCATAAGCACCGGTCAACACTTGCTGCGCACCGTCTATCGTAGTAAAGGTGTTAGAATCGGACATTTGGTCCGAAGAAGTAGTATCCAAAAAATCATCACCGCAATTTGCCAAGCTAAGACCTATTGCAAGTGCTATTATAGTTTGCTTTATTCTATTCATCGTAATCTCAATTTTAAATTAGAAACCAACATTTATACCAAATAAGATTGTACGAGGCAATGGAACCGTACCTGCACCGTCCAATACTCCGGTTACACCTCCCAATTCCACATCGTAACCTTTGAAACTACCATCCAAGTTCCATACACAGATATTCTCCAGACTTCCAAAGAAACGTACTGTCTCCAACTGTATCTTCTGTGTCCATTTTTTTGGTAGAGTATAACCTAAGTTGATATTTTTAAATTTAATGAAATCTGCATCGTGCAAATAGCGGCTTGATGTAGAATGAGAACTTGAAGTGTTATTGGGCAAGAATGCAGGATTCGGAGCGTTTGGATTCTCTTTTGTCCAATAATTCGCTTGATCTTTGATGGCTTGATAACCGTTGTTGTTACCATCATTCAGCAAATTGGCTTCGTACGCATCATATATCTTTCCTCCAAAACTATAAGTAAAGAGGAATGAAAGGTCTAATCCTTTAAATGTAAATGTATTATTCAAACCTCCAAATACATTGGGAAGTGCAGAACCAAGTTTGTATTTGTCTGCAGTAGAGTAAGTTGAAGTGGTAGTTCTTTCACCTGTCGGATTACCTTTATCATCTTTTACGTCTTTATACCAAAGTGGAGCACCGGTTTCTTTATCTACTCCGGCCCATTCTTGCATGTAAAATTCATAAAGGCTGTAGCCTACCGTACGAACTTTTGTACCAACAACTTCCTGTTCTTCGGGATAAGAAGTGATTTCATTCTTGTTAAAAGAGATATTGAAGTCGGTTCCCCAATTAAAGTCTCCGGCTTGAATATTCAGGGAATGCAAATCTACTTCTATACCAGAGTTGCGCATACCACCCAAATTAGACATAATTATGTCCAACCCCGTAGAACCGGCTAAAGGTTTTTCCAATAACAGTTCATCAGAGTTTTTGATATAATAGTCAATGGATCCATGTAGGCGACTGTTAAGTACTGCAAAATCTAACCCCACATTGAAGTTTTTGGATTTTTCCCATGACAAATCAGGATTTGCTAATTGAGAATGTCTGAAGCCAGACTCTCCGTTATAATTGGCTCCACCTTCATAGAAGGCTTGATAACCATATAAGTAATCAGATGTTTTGTTACCTGAAGTACCATAGCTGGCACGCAGTTTCAAGTCATCGAGCCAAGTAATATCTTTCATGAAGTTTTCTTCGCTGATACGCCAATTTAATCCGACACTCCAAAATGTACCATAACGATGTCCCGGTGCAAAACGTGAAGAACCATCGGAGCGGATACTGAATGAGGCAAAATATTTATTCTGATAATCATAATTTAATCGACCAAAATAAGAAAGCATGCGCTCTTTATCTGTTACAGAACCTACTTCTTGCGGAGTAGCAGCTACATTCAGCTCTGTCAAACCACCAATCGGAAATTTTGTTCCTTGTGCATAAGTGCGCTTGTACTCTTTATTATAGATTTCATAACCAGCCAATACCGAGAAGTGATGGTCTTCCTTTATGTTGAAATTATAATTTAATGTACTGGTCAATCCAAAAGTGTTGTTCCAAATGGCATATTTGTACAAGCGTCCTTGTGCAGCTTTACCATTACCATGTTCCGCATTATACCATTGCGTTTCATCCAAATTGATATAATCATATGAAAGACTTGTTTTCCAATGAACTCCATAAAAGTTGAAATCCACGTAGGGATTTACCAAAACACGGTATGTGTTAGTTGCATATTTGTCAGTTTGTGCAAATGATATAACATTCATATCCTGAAATATGGGATTCTTGAAGTTATAAAGAGGTTTGCCATTTTCATCATATTGCATTTGGAAATTTTCATCCAAATCATATACAGGAACAGCATTGGGTAGGAAAATACCATTAGTCAAAGGACTAGCACCGCCACCTCCACCTACAGGAGTGTTTTGTTTTGCCAAAGAGAAAGTGGAATTGATACCCATACTGAACCAAGGTTTAATTTCCGTTGAGACATTTGTACGACCTGAATATCGTTCAAAATCCGAACCAATCACAATACCCTCTTGATTCATATATCCCATAGAAATGAAGTATTTTGATTTCTCGTTTCCTCCATTTACACTGATATCGTATTCTTGTGACATCCCGGTTCTGAAGACTTCATCCAACCAATCGGTATCAATCATCAATTGAGCACCAGATGTCAAGTCGCCAGAAGCATCCAGAGGGTTAGCAACATTATATGGATTTCGCCCATACATGCTTTGTGTGGATTTGTTGGCTGCAGCGGAAGCTTCTTCTGAGGACATGCCTTTAGCAATATTATTATTATAGAAGCCTCCATAATACAGAGCATAATGTTCGGAGGCATTCATCAAATCATAACCACCAGAAGGGAGTTTGGAAGATGACATTTGAGCTTTAAAACTAACCTTGGCTTGTCCTTTTTTACCCTGCTTCGTTGTGATCAGAATAACACCATTGGCCGCACGTGATCCGTACAAAGAAGCAGCAGAAGCATCTTTTAAGATGGTAATAGACTCAATATCATTCGGATTTAAGTTTGAAAGTGGATTTGCACTTGTTCCATATTTACTGGTATTTGCAACTTCACTTAAGTTTGCAGCTTCAATAGCAACTCCATCTATAACATAAAGTGGGGTACTTGAGGCAGACATAGACCCGATACCACGAATACGTACCTGTGTAGACGAACCCGGTTGACCGGAGACACTTGCGATCTGCAGTCCAGGCGACAATCCTTGTAATGCTTTCTCAAATGAAGTAACTGGAAGCTTTTCCATATCACTGGATTTGATAGTAGCAACAGAACCTGTTAGTGAGTTCTTCTTTGCAGTACCATAAGCTATGACTGTTACTTCATCAAGAATTTCACTGTCGGACTTTAAGATGACTCTTAAAGAAGGTGCGACAGCCACCTCTTGCGTTTGCATACCAACATACGAAATTAGCAGAGTTTTCGCGGAACTACAACACTCTTATTTTATTAATAATCAAGCGATTATACCATGTAATAGAAATCACTATAGCGAAATTTCCTTTCTCACAAGGTGTATGTATAGGGGTACAATGTATAAAACCTTACTGCTGTGATACTATTTGTTGGATTAATGACTTGGTTATCATATGTATATCATAAAGTTAATACGTTGCTTAAAGATTTTAAATGATTCTTCCTCTTATATGAAGAATATCTTTTGTCAACATCTATCATCCTAGCTGCTTTCAATGAAGCATTTACTCTACATTGTCATTTTATTAGCGAAAGTACTAAAGTCTATGTAAAAGAATATTTCAATAGCTTCAAAAAACAGTAAACTCAAAACTTTGTGATTAGCTAAACAATCAAGACAACTGTTGTTTCTTCATAACAGTTTTCATCATTTTTGCTTCCACACTTCCACCCGCTCCTTGTATCCCTCTATTCATCGGCATTACAGACGCTGTGGAAGCAATGCAAAAGTGTGGAAGCAAAATTTGCTTCCACACCTCCAATCAGTCTTAAATATTGATAACACACCAATGTCAATCTTCTATTTACACTATACTATACTTAATTGATTCTCAGCAATTTCTTACTGCAAAATTTTGCAAACCTATTGCAGCGATACTGCAAAGCTGTTGCAGTGGTACTGCAAACTAATATGCAGCGCGGCTGCAAGCAATATGCAGTGATACTGCAAACAATATGCAGTGGTACTGCAAAACGTATGCAGTAAGTTTGCAGCGAGCAAACTGAAACTGAATAGTGAATGAACAGACTTTAAAGGAGAAGTATATGACTAACGATATGAAAGTGTAGTATTGGCTATGCTAAGTTCGTGTTTTTTTAGGCAAAGGCATGAGTGCATGGTTCTTTTCTAAATCATGCACTATAGTCATATCCATTACATTTGTATACACTTGTGTGGTTTTAACACTTTTATGCCCCAATAATTTTTGCACCGTTGTAATGTTTACTCCATTATAAATCAATAGAGTTGCATTAGTATGGCGAGCAGTGTGAAATGAAATTTTTTTTGATAAACCAGCTAGGCGGGAAATCACAATTAAATCCTTGTTCACATTAGAGTTATCCCTTAAATGAAAGAAGCTTTGTAAGTCATCCCGATATTTGTCCAGAATAACAAGCCCTTTTCCTTCGAATAAGAGATAAAGAGGTAATCTGACTTCTGTACTCGTCTTTATGGATTTATAAATTAGCCAGGTTTCTTGACGAATCTCCACGATGTTATCGGGTGATAAACTGATAAAATCAGAATATCTCATTCCTGCATAGCAACAAAACAAGAATGCATCTAAAGTCTTTTGCAATTTAGTATATCTGCCAGCCAAGCTTAATTTCTCCAACTTCTCCAACTCTTCAGGAGATAAGTGCGTATGCTTGTTTTCTATAGTTTTAATCTTGTACTTTCGAAAAGCGTATTTTTGTATCTCCATATAATCCTTGTTGATGGCGACATTTATATGTCGCTTCAGATGCTTCATATGTTTGGCTATCGTATTTGTGTGATAACCTCTTGATTGCAAGAAATATTCAAAGGAGGATATGAATTCGAATGTTAAATCAGAAAAGGTTACATCCTTTTTGAACTGTTGTAATAATGAAAGAGTGGAGAGATGATTTCGTTTTGTACTTTCTTTTAGAGTAGAGTTTGCTATCTCTTGCCTAAAAAAAGGAATAAAAGAGGTTTTGTTTTCGCTTGTGCTCAAAACATCCTTTAGTAACTCTAATGAAATACGCCTTCCTTGCTGCCACAATTCCAACTCTTTTTTTTCTATCATAGCCATGAACTCATATATCAATCTATTCAGCGCATCTGCATTAGGATGATTCTTCACAATAAGCTTTTTATTGTCCCACTGTTCTGGCTTTAAATAAACTTTGGTTGAAAAATACTTTTTCTTTCTGTCCAAATAGGCTTCTACTTGTACCAATGCCATTCCTTTTTTATTCAGGCTTCTTTTTCTGTTGTACACTAGATTGTAAATAATCTTACTCATTTTACTTGATTTTAATTAATACCAATAACAAATAAGACGATATTCTGTGCTCGATGGGATTAGAATAAGAATTAATATCTCTAAAAAGTGTCTTTTTGTGTTTAGCTATTAATCGGTATTTAGCCTCCGGGAACTCTCAATTTGTTTCAAAATCAGGTCCGTTCTCTGTTTTAGCGGCTTATTTATTAACCATTTTGTTTTAAAATATGTGTATTTCTTGGAAAAATCATCCTAAAAGAGGGAATCATAGTGATAGTAAACATAAGCCAGTTTAGGTTTTTTAAGTGTGAAAAATCTGTTATTAAGCATAAAGTGGCATGTTTAATTAACAAATTGATAGATTTACAAGGTTTTTTCAATAAAATAGTTGTTCGTTTCAGTTTTATTAATATATTTGCACTTTGTTAGAGTAAAGAAACAATTAATGTAAAGTTAAACTTTAAGAGAGAATTTATGAAAAGAAAATTAATGCTGTTATTGGCCTGTCTTTTTGTCGGAATAGGCCTAGTAACTGCCCAAACCCAGAAGGTTACAGGTGTTGTAATTTCTGAAGAAGACGGGCAGCCAGTTATTGGAGCCTCTGTATTGGTAAAAGGTACACAAATTGGTGCTATTACCGGTGTAGATGGTGATTTTACATTACCAAACGTACCAAGTTCCGCGAAAACTCTGGTGATTTCGTTTGTTGGTATGCAAACCCAAGAAGTAACGATTAAACCTCATGTAAAGGTAATTTTGAAATCCGATTCTGAGCTGCTTGAAGAGGTTGTGGTTACCGGTTACGGTACATTTAAAAAAGCATCATTTACTGGAGCTGCTTCTACTGTAAACACTTCCACCTTGGAAGATGTACCTGTTCTTTCTGTTGCCGACAAACTTTCTGGTAATGTCGCTGGTGTTACTTTTGGCTCAAGTTCAAGTAATCCGGGTTCTGTAAGCAGTATCCGTGTACGTGGTATGGGTTCCATCAATGCCGGAAACAATCCGCTTTATGTTATTGACGGAACACCGGTCACAAGTGGAGACTTATCCGAGTTCACTTATAGTGATGCAGGAACTGATATTTTGTCTTCACTCAATACCAATGACATCGAGTCTATCACAGTTATCAAAGATGCGGCTGCTGCCTCTCTTTACGGCTCGCGTGCTGCTAACGGTGTTGTGGTCATTACGACGAAAAGCGGAAAACAAGGCAAAACAAATGTAAGTTTCCGTTCCGACTGGGGTTTCTCAAACATGGCAATAGATTATCGTCCTATGCTTGACGGTGACTCGCGCCGCGAACTCTTATGGACCGGTCTCAAGAATTACGGGTTATACACCGGAAACATGTCCGATGCAGATGCCGCAACTTTTGCAGACCAGAACATCGAGGACTTTGCTTCAAAACCCTCAACCGGATGGACGGATTGGAAAGACCTGCTTTTCCGTAACGGTTCTCATCAGAACTACCAGCTGAGCGTATCTGGTGGCAATGACCGTACCAAGTTCTACACCTCAGTAGCTTATACCAATCAGGAAGGTATCATTTACAAACAAGGTCTGGAACGTTTCACTGGTAATGCAAACCTCACTCATAAGTTTGGAGACTTTGAAGTTCAGGTTACAAGCCAATTCTCAAAAGTAAGACAAAACAAAACTAATGAAGCTACCTCCTATGATGGACCTGTGGCCAATTACGCATTCTTCCAAAGCCCCTCATCAACCCCTTATAATGAAGACGGCACATTAAACAATGGTTGCGGCGTATTTGGAGTCAATCCTTTGTATGAAAGAGAACACAGCTCTGACGTTTATACCCTGATGAAGGCATTCAATACAATCAAGTTGACCTACAATATTTGGGACAAGTTGAATTTAAGTGAAAAGATTGCTTATGATTACGCACAAGGAACCAATGACGTTCTTTGGGACAGACACTCAAACAATGGTGCCCCCGGTGGTGTCATGCAGCGTATCGTCAATCGTAATGACCAGCTGAATACACAAACCCAGCTCTCTTACATCAACTCTTTCGGTCTACACAATATTGACGCCCTGCTTGGTTTTGAAACACAAGATACGGAATATGCTTTCAACTACATGGCAGGCCAAGACTATCCGGGTGATTTGTACGAATTGACAAATGCCGGTTCAACAAGTGCCGAAACCAACAGACAGAGCTATCGCATGACTTCGTTCCTCGGACGTGCCAATTATAACTACGCAGACAGATATTATCTCGGTCTCAGCTATCGTACCGACGGAAGTTCACGTCTGGCAAGAGAAAACCGTTGGGGAAGTTTCTGGTCGGTTTCCGGAGCATGGAGATTCATAGACGAAAGTTTCCTGAATCCTGTCAAGAGTGTATTGACAGATGGAAAGCTCCGTGTGTCATACGGTGTAAACGGAACGCAACCATCAGACTATTATGCTTATATGAATCTTTATAAATACGGAATCATATACAATGGACAGTCAGGAATGTCAATCGTCGGAATTGCAAACCCGGACCTGAAATGGGAAAAGAACAAAACATGGAATATCGGTCTCGACCTTTCATTCATCGACCGTATCTCTGTAACATTCGACTACTATCAGCGTAAAACCAGCGACCTTATATATGACCTCCCCGTATCACAAGTCGGCGGATATTATGATGGCAATTATGGGTATACCACCCCGCAAAACATCGGTTCACTGAAGAACTCCGGTTTTGAGTTGACCATTACATCAACCAATTTCAGAAACAAGGATTTCACGTGGACCACTTCTCTGAACATGGCACACAACAGCAACAAACTGACCAAATTGGATGGCCAGCAGAATGAAATCGTATCAGGACCGCTGATTCACCGTGTAGGCGAACCTTACTATTCATACTATGTTTATGAATACGCCGGAGTCGACGCAGAGACCGGTAAAGAAATGTTCTATCTGAATGACGGAACAGAGAATGCCCGCAAGACAACTACAAATATCTCTGAAGCCAACAAAACTATTGTAGGCAAGCATCAGGCTAGTATAGAAGGCGGTCTTACCAACAACCTCAAATGGAAGTTTATCGACTTGGGCTTCACTTTCACTTATTCATTGGGTGGTGATGCTTTTGACTACTCCACTTGGCAGCACTCCAATGGCGGTTCATATCTATACGGTGGTGCCGTACCGACATACTATGACATCTCAAAGATGTGGACAGGCCCGGGCGACACGAATGCCACATTGCCTAAATTTGAATATGGAAGCGCTGCTTCACTGTCTTCACGCTGGCTGATGCCTACTGATTATCTACGTCTGAAGAACCTCACATTAGGTGTAAGCATTCCGCAAAACTATATCAGCAAGCTTGGGCTCAGCAAAGCCAGAATCTACTTCTCTGGTTCCAACCTGCTTACATGGAAGTCTAAAGACTTATTTGTAGATCCGGAAATGCGTGTAGACGGACTATGCACATTTGAGACTCCGGCATTGAGAACATATACATTCGGAATAGAATTGAATTTCTAACTAATAAAGATACGAAAATGAAAATATTAAAGACATTATACACAGCAACGCTTTGCGCAGCTATGGCAGTCAGCACTTCATCATGCCTCAACAGTTGGCTGGATCAGTCACCCGCAGACGGAATAGATGCTGAAACCGCAATCAAGAACAGCGATGATTTGGCCAATGTGCGGACGGGACTTTATGCTGCCGTTAAAGGTAACAGTAGCCTGATTAATTATTATGGACGCCTCATGTTCGTATACGGTGACATGAGAGGGGAAGATATCCAATATGAATATAACGGGGGAAGTGGAAGAGCAAACTTCTACTACTATATGGAATATACAACTGCAGACAATTTCACCACCTCAACAGCCGTATGGCAGATGCCTTATGTAGTCATTGCACGCGCCAACCGTCTGATTCAGGCAGCAGAAAGTGGCAACCTGACCGACGCGGCAGAGGCAAAAGCCACTATTGACCAATATGATGCAGAAGCAAAAGTTCTGCGCGCCATGGCACTGTTTGACCTTACACGTATCTACGGTAAACCTTATACGGTAGATCAAGGCAGCTCACTCGGTGTGCCCATCGCTACCTCCCCGCTGGAATCGACAGAAAAGCCAAGCCGCAGCACGGTAGCCCAATGTTATGAGGCAATTGAAAAGGATTTGACAGATGCAATCAACTCAAATGCACTGCCCAAAACTAATGAAGTGGGTTATGTCAACCTTTGGGCTGCCAAAGCCTTGCAGGTACGTGTATATATGACAAAAGGCGAATGGAGCAAGGCTTTATCCGTAGCTGAAGACATCATATCAAACTCGTCTTACAAACTTTGGGAACCGTCAGAATATGTTGCTGCATGGAGCAAAAGTGATGCCAATCATTCAAAAGAAATCATGTTCGAGATTTCCATCAACAACAATACTGACTGGACAGACCGTGAAGGTATTGCCTATTTATATGCCGACAAGGCTGGCGCTTCTCCCGGATATGGAGATGTAATTGTCACAAAAGACTTCTCTGACATGCTTACATCCGACCCGGCAGACATCCGTAACGACATATTATTGGCAGCGGCAGCAGGAGGATTTGACAAACGTAAAGTTTACATCAACAAAATGCCTGCTGTAAACGGAGATGTGCGTTACTCCAATGTCCCATTGCTGCGCTTGTCAGAAGTTTACTTGTCAGCAGCAGAAGCAGCGTTCCAAGCCGGAGACAAGAACAAGGCTGCCAACTTGCTGAACGATATCATCTCCAACCGCACAACGGATGAAAGCAAGCAAGTAACCAGCGGAAACATCACATTAGACCGCATCTACATCGAACGCCGCAAGGAACTTGTAGGTGAAGGACAGCGCTACTTCGATGTTATGCGCCGAGGTGAAACCGTTACACGCTACACGGACGTTAATGACAGAGGATGGCACGACGTACTGAGCGAAGAAGCGCGTACATTCAACCGCGACTCCAAGAAAGCGCTCCCGTTGATTCCCGTCGGTGAAATCAATGCCAATCCGAACATAGAACAAAATCCAGGCTATTAATCAATAGTAGCCTAAAGAAACTTGGGAATTCTCCCAATGTGTTTTTATAAATAAAGTGTTTAGAGGAGGTGTGCCAGTGATGGTATGCCTCCTTCTTTCAATATATCCACCAATATCGGTTTCACTCCGCTGACAAAACACTCAACGGCAATAACCATCAGGATAAGTCCCATCAGGCGCATCATCACATTGTTTCCCGTCTCACCCAGGATTTTGACCAACCGCGTGGAAGCACGCAATATGAAAAAGGTAATCAGATAAATAAAGGCAATCATTCCTATAAGAACTCCTTTCATCTGAATGGTATGGGCATCCTGCATCAGCACAATGGCATTGGCTATGGCACCAGGACCACAAAGCATCGGAATTCCAAGAGGAGTAATGGAAATATCATCGGCATAAGTCTTGATTTCCTCGTCTTTCAGCTTCATTGGGGTATAACGGGCTTGCAGCATATCGAAGCCAATCTTAAAGATAATAACTCCACCGGCAATACGGAAGCCATTGGTAGAGATACCGAAGAATTTAAAGAGGAACTGTCCCGCAAACGTAAAAACCATAATCGTAATAAAGGCAACCAAAGTGGCGCGCGATACTACCGACTGCCGTTCACGGTCTGTCATTCCATGCGTCATGGTCAAAAACACCGGCATGGTGCCGAGAGGGTTTGTCAACGTAAAGAAGGAGGTAAAACAAAGTAAAGCGAAAGGTAAGATTGTGTCCATAGCTGTATAATATACGTTTCTGTAGACAAAAGTACAACTAAAAATTTCAATGTCACAGAATCTGCATCAATTCTTTCAGATTACTGATATGATAAGTCGGTTGGAAAGGCAGTTCTTCCTTCCCCGTTACATTATAAAACACTTGGTGCATACCCACTCCTTTGGCTCCTGCCACATCATTCTCCCAACTATCGCCTATCATCAAAGAATCACGCACCTCGGATTGTGTGGCAGAAAGGGCAAAATGAAAAATTTCGGGCCAGGGCTTCAAGATACCGATGTCATCAGAGAGAACAATCTTCTTAAAAAAGCGGTCGATACCTGCCGAACGCATCTTATGACATTGCAGTTCTTGGAAACCATTGGAAAGGATATAGAGGTTATATTTCCCCGCCAAATATTCCAGCACCTCATAAGCATGCGGCATCAGCCGATTTTTTGTGGGAATGACCGAAAAGAAATCATCAGAAAAAGCCTCAGCCAAAGCAACATCCCTCGCCCCTACTGCCTCCAGAGGATATAGGAAACGCTGGCGGTTCAACTCTTCCTTACTGACCTGCCCTCTACCGTATTCTTCCCACAGTTCTGTATTACGATGCTGATAAAGAGTATAGAAATGCAGGAAAGAGCGAAAGAAACGACCATAGTCATACTTGTGATACATTTCTTCGAATGTATCACGTGCATTAAGGGAAAATGCCCAAAGCGTATCGTCCAGATCAAAAAAGAGGTTTTTATATTGAGATGCCATAACTTAAAGGAAAGGTATATATAAAAATAGACGCAGATTATCAATTCCAATAACCTGCGTCCGTTCTGTATCAATCTTATAACAGTGTTATTTTACTTGGATTACCAAATACTTGGACACACTCCAGAAGTCTTTCGGATTTGTAATCTTCAAAGTCAGCTGTCCTTTATCATCTTTCTCCAACGCATAAGAGCCAGCAGGATGAGTGGTCAAGATATCAGCATCTTTGGAGTATAGTTTAATCTCTTTTGTCGTACGGATATCCACTTGTGTAAAGTAGTCCTTGTTGATATCAGAATCTTTCAGCACCTGGCCTTTTTTGAAAAGCCCGGTATTTGTCAATATCTTCTGGTCTTTCAGCTCCTTCTTTGTGCCAAACACAAACCAAGCTGTGTTAAGTGCCTTATCTTGCTCGGCAACGGTTTTGGCCTTCGCCTCATTTTCGGCAGTCAATTCCTCCTTCTCACTAGACAAGCCGGTCACGGCAGCATCCAGTTCCTGGATACGGATATTCTTGGAAGCCAGCTCAGCCTGCAATTCTTCAATACGCTGAGTCTTTGCCACCAACTCCTGAGTCAAAGATTCTACAGCTCTCTTCAACTGAACAGAGTTGTTTTTGCTGTTCTTCAACATAGATTGCAGTTTGGCAATCTGCTCCTTGTTCTCTTCCATCTGTTTACGGATAAATTCAATGTCCGACGCAATCTGCTGCTTGGCATTCAAAGAGCCTTCTGCCACAGCGCCACGTTGCAAATCCACACGGCTCTCCGCCGCATTAATCTGGCGGAATCCCTCTGAAATATCATTGAAAGTACCCATCATCTCGTCTAATTCAGCATTACGCTGAGTCAGTTCCATCAATAAAGAATCATTTTCAGCTTTCAGCTGGTTCTTACTGCCACCAGAGAAACTGTCACACGAAGCCATTACAGCCGCGCATACAATTAAAACTGCTAACTTTTTCATACGCTTTCGTTTTACGTTTGGTTAATGAAGTTATTTAATCGTCTATTCCTGCTACTACAATCACAATTTCACCGCGCGGTTCGTTCGCCGTGAAATGTTCTATTAATTCTGTAAGCGTTCCACGCACCGTTTCTTCGTGCACCTTTGAAATTTCCCGCGAAACAGATGCCTGACGTCCGGCACCGAAATGTTCGGTAAACTGCGCCAAAGCTTTTACCAATCTGTGGGGAGACTCATAGAACACCATGGTACGACGCTCCCCGGCCAATGCCTTCAGGCGAGTCATCCTTCCTTTCTTCTGTGGAAGAAAACCTTCAAAACAGAACTTCTCATTCGGCAATCCGGAAGCCACTAATGCCGGCACAAAAGCTGTCGCTCCCGGCAGGCATTGCACTTCGATGCCGTTGCGCACACACTCTCTGACCACCAGAAAGCCCGGGTCGGATATACCCGGTGTACCTGCATCCGAAATCAAAGCTACAGTTTCTCCCCCCTTTATTCTATTAACAACACTTTCAACCGTTTTATGTTCATTAAATTTATGGTGAGATTGCATCACATTCTTTATTTCGAAGTGTTTCAGCAATATGCCGGAAGTACGTGTATCCTCAGCCAATATTAAATCCACTTCTTTCAGAATCCGGATAGCACGGAATGTCATATCTTCCAAATTCCCTACCGGGGTAGGCACTACATAAAGTTTTCCCATACTTATCGGTTGTTTAGCTGAAATATTTTTTGAGGAGTTCCATAAAATCGACAGCGGCTTCATTCTCTTCATCCGGCTGCACTTCCGAAACGAAAATATCCATAGCCTTGTCCAAAGAAGGGGCCTCACCCAAACGTCGTACCACTTCATTCATCCGTGCAGCATCGCCTGCGAACAGTTCGCGGACAAAACGGAATGAATCGTTCAGACTGATGGCATGTTTCAAATCCTTGGCAGGCTTGATGCGTTCTGCCAAAATAGGAACTGTTTCCGGTTCCTCACATACCATCTTCACTGTATCAGGAATAACCGATTCGACCGGAGAAACCGATTCGGTCAAAGGAGTAGTAACAGCAGGGGGTTCCTCCAGGGGCGACACAACAGCCGTTGGCGCCTCCTCAAGCAGTTCTTGCAACGCCTCCAAGCGTGCCTTCATCTGCTGGATATTCCGTTTTGCCACAATCTTCAATGTCGGATTGGCATCACTTGAAATGGCCTGCATCAAACATTTCAATTCCTGAATATCTAATTCTATGTCGTTTAATAGGGTTTGCATATCCTTTACACAGTCCGTGTTAACGCTACAAATGTAGAAATAAATAATGAAAAAATATCGGAAAGCAAACAAAAGTGTTACTTTTGCGCTTAAATATAACACTCGAAAGCATGGTATTATTCTCAGAAGATCATATACAGGAAACCAAACGCAGGGGAAGAATTGAGGTCATTTGCGGTTCCATGTTCTCCGGCAAAACCGAAGAGCTGATAAGGAGACTGAAACGGGCAAAGTTTGCCAAACAACGCGTAGAGATATTCAAGCCTGCCATAGACACCCGTTATTCCGAAGCCGATGTAGTATCGCATGACAGTCATTCCATAGCCTCCACTCCCATCGATTCATCTGCCAGTATTCTGCTGTTCACTTCAGAGATAGATGTAGTGGGCATTGACGAAGCCCAGTTCTTTGACAGCGGCCTGATTGATGTATGCAACCAGCTTGCCAACAATGGTATACGCGTCATTGTAGCCGGACTGGATATGGACTTCCGCGGTATTCCATTCGGCCCTATGCCGGGACTGTGTGCCATTGCAGACGAAGTTTCCAAAGTACATGCCATCTGTGTGAAATGTGGTCAACTTGCCTCGTTCTCCCACCGTACCGTCAAGAACGACAAACAAGTACTGCTGGGAGAAACCGAAGAGTACGAACCGCTATGCCGAGAGTGCTATCAGCAAGCCATCCAAGCCGACCAAAAGGAAAGCGGTCATTAACGAATACAAAAAACAGAGCATTATGGAACGCAAAAAGATTACATTCGACAGTTTTATCCGCGGTGTCATACTCGGTGTCATTATTATCGGCATCCTTATGCTCTTCAAGCGTCTAAGCGGCGTATTGCTGCCATTCTTCATCGCATGGCTCATTGCCTATCTGATATACCCCCTGGTCACCTTCTTCCAGTACAGATTAAGGCTCAAGAACCGGGTCATATCCATCTTCTGCGCCTTATTCAGTATTCTGATTGTAGGAGGAACCGCCTTCTATCTGCTTGTGCCTCCCATGATGGACGAATTCGTCAGGGTAAAAGATTTGGTAATAGACTACTTTTCCAACGGAACCCACGACGGCAATGTGCCCAAAACACTCTCTGAATTCCTTCGTGAGAACATAGACACCCAGTTTGTCACCCAATTGTTCAAGGAAGAGAATATGCTGAACGCCATCAAGGAAACCGTTCCCCGGCTCTGGTCCTTGTTGTCAGAATCCGTCAATCTGCTGTTCAGTTTCTTCACTTTCTTCCTCATTCTTCTCTATATAGTTTTCATATTGCTGGATTACGAAAGCATTTCCGAAGGGTGGACCCACCTGGTACCACAGAAATACCGGCCCTTCGTAATCAATGTAATGAACGATGTGAAAGACGGCATGAACAGATACTTCCGCGGACAAGCATTCGTGGCATTGTGTGTCGGTATTCTGTTCAGTATAGGCTTTCTGATTATTGATTTCCCACTGGCCATTGGACTCGGCTTGTTCATCGGCGCTTTAAACCTAGTACCTTATTTGCAGATTATCGGCTTTATACCTACCATCGTGCTGGCCATACTGAAAGCAGCGGATACGGGAGGAAACTTCTGGATTATCATTGCATCGGCCCTTGCGGTATTCATCATAGTACAAGCCATTCAAGACGGATTCATCGTACCGCGTGTCATGGGGAAGATTACGGGCCTGAATCCTGCCATCATCTTACTGTCTTTATCGATTTGGGGGTCATTGATGGGGATGCTGGGTATGATTATAGCACTTCCGCTTACCACCCTTATGCTCTCCTACTATCAACGTTTCATCATAAACAGAGAAAAAATTCACAAGTTTGAACAGACTGATAATCAACAAGAAGAGTAAAAGCAGAAGTCGTTCTCAAAACTTTTTCCCTTAATCCATTTGTTTTTTAAACAAAAGTGCCTATCTTTGCACCCGCTTAACAGCAATAAGGTCTGATTCGCTAGCTCAGCAGGTAGAGCACAACACTTTTAATGTTGGGGTCCTGGGTTCGAGCCCCAGGCGGATCACTGAAAACAAAAGAAAAATCAAGCAAATCCCTGATAATCAGATATTATCAGGGATTTCTTTTTTCTGGCAGGTAGCAGAAAATAGCCGTTTCAAGCATATTATCGGTGGATAAATCGTGGGACTAAAATTTAATTCTAAAAAGTCCCACGAATTTGCATCTTTCTCACTGATTCATAGTATTTTGCATAGACTTACTTTGGAAGAGAATACATAGTTTTGTAACTTAAAAAAACGATGTAAAAATGGCTCGAAAATCATTTTCTGTTTTGTTCTTTATCAAAAAAGCCAAGTTATTAAAGAACGGAGAAGCACCTGTGTGCATGAGAATCACTGTAAACGGCTGTATGGTAGATATTTCTATCAAAAGAAGTTGTCCCGTAAACCTATGGAATCAAGCAAAAGAGAATTCAAAAGGAAAAGACCGTATGTCGGTGGAACTGAACCACTACTTAGAAATCACACGCTCACGCATACACCAAATTTATAGGGAACTGGAAACTTCCGACAAGGTTATCACCGTTGATCTTGTGAGAAAACTGTATTATGGTGTGGATGAAGAAAGCAAAACCCTTTTGCAAGTATTCAGAGAACACAACGAACAAAGTCGTAAGCTGATCGGCAAAGACTTTGTTAGTAAAACCGTTCAACGGTATGAAACCACTACCCGATATTTGGAGGAATTCATTAAGAAAGAATATCAGTTATCTGATATTGCCCTGAATAACTTGGAAGCCAACTTCATTTCTAAGTTCGATGCTTTCTTGAAGATTGAAAAAGGTTGTGCGCAGAACTCCGCTATTACCCGATTGAAGAACTTAAAGAAGATTATCCGTATTGCTTTGGAAAACGACTGGATAAAGAAAGATCCGTTTGCTTACTACCGTTTCAAATTGGAAGAAACCGATCCTGAATTTCTGACGATGGACGAGATTAAAATCATTCTCGCCAAAGAGTTTACAATTAAACGAGTAGAACAGGTACGTGACGTTTTTGTCTTTTGCATTTTTACTGGCTTGGCGTTCAGCGATGTGAAAGATTTATCACCCGAACACTTGGTAAAAGACAATAAAGGGGAACTTTGGATAAGGAAGAACCGCCAAAAGACTAAAATCATGTGTAACATTCCTGTGCTGCCTGTGGCAGCTTCTATACTTGATAAATATAAGGATGTGGCAGAGTGTACCGGAAAACTTTTACCTGTATTGTGTAATCAACGCATGAACAGTTATTTGAAGGAGATTGCCGATGTGTGCGGAATTCATAAAAATCTTAGCACACATACCGCCCGTCATAGCTATGCCACAAGCATTTGCCTTGCAAATGGCGTAAGTATGGAGAATGTTGCTAAGATGTTAGGTCATGCAGATACAAGCGTAACAAAACACTATGCAAGGGTATTGGATCAGAATATTTTCAAGGATATGCAAAAAGTAAATAGCTGCCTGTCGGAATTGGCTATATAATAAAGATAGTAGCTAATATTGAAAAAGGATTGGGAAGAATGAATTTCATTTTCTCAATCCTTTTCTTTTATAGTAAGTTTTCCAGAACTCAATATGAAGCATTGACAAAGATAAGTTCCGTATTTAGCCTGTTCAAGTCCGAGCCTTCGGTTTAGATGAAAATCTTCCTCTCACTATGTTCGAGCGTATTTTCATCTAAAGACTTGCACAGACTAAATACTTCACTGGGAAAGTCAATGATTCAAACTAAATTCCGAAAAACAATGTTTTGGGCTTGGCAGGTTACTCTTTCCAACTTTCAAAGTAGTGCTTTTGGAGCAGTTTATCAATATCACTCTGACGGTAGATGATTTTACCTTTTATCTGGATAAAGGGAATTAGTCCTATATCTCGCCATTCTTGCAGGGTTCGCAAACTGACATTCAGTTTCTTGGAAACCTCATTATTAGAAAGAAAGCGTTCCCCATTCAGGTGGGGCTTGTAGTGCTTTACAATAGATTCAATACCATTCAGCATCGAATCGAGCGAAGAAATAAATTCTTTGACTTGTGGGGTATCTTTATTTATTAGTTCCATGATTGAAAGATTGTTTTATTGAAATATTGATTTCAAGATGGCTAGATAGCCGGTTAGTTACGCAGATAGTGACCCAAAGACGAAATGTTAAGTACGTCTTTTGCCGGATCATAATCTACATAGAGCCGTTTGGATGCAGGGGCAATAAAATACTGGCTACCATCTTGCTGTATCTCATAAGTAGCAGGTGAAGCCTGTTTGGTTGTTTCCGATACATATATAATAGAAAGAAGGTACTCTTTGTCGCTCCGATAGATGATAACCGTAGGATTCAGATTAATGCTTTCCCATGTGCCAACAATGGAAAACAGGTTGAAAAACGGATAATCTTTTTTAATTCTTTTCATAAGACGTGGGGTGTTTGGGTGATTGATTTTGCGTTTCACTGTCTGCAATAATTCTTTCAATATCGGAAGTCTTATAATAAATCTTACTACCAATTTGAGAATAAGCCAATCTTCCGCTACTTCTGTAATACTGCAAAGTTCGCTTACTAACGCCTAACAACAGGCACACTTCCTGACTATCCAGCCAGTTTTCTACTTTCTGGGTATGAGTGCTGCACAAACTTTCTATCCGTTTGGCAAACTCCGTGAACCTCTCGCAGACATACGAAAAGGTTCTCTTTTCAATAGTTACTACTTCCATACTTTCAATTTTAAAAGGTTTATAAAACGTGTCGATTTTATTTTCATCGGCAAATAAAAGAAGAATCATGAGCCGTTTTCAAAACTGTCCGAAAGTGGCGAAGTAAAGTTCTTAATGACTTAATATGTACTTATCGTGGCAACATAATACAATGATTTATAGACGAAATACTCATTGATTTAGGCAGATCATATAGAAACAAAGAAAAATAAACCGATATTTCTTTGTCAATTCAAAAATAACGCTTATGTTTGCAGTGACCAATAATAACAAAATAGTCACACGGTATGGCAAAAGCATTTGATGACAACGAAAGAAAACTTATAAAGGATAAACTCAAAGAAGGAGCTTTGCTATTTATCCAGCAACAAGGGGTACGTAAAACTTCTGTAGATGAGCTTGTTAAATATGCCAATATTTCTAAAGGAGCATTTTATCTATTCTATACATCAAAAGAACTTCTTTTTTTCGATACAATAATAGACTATCATAAGAAATTGGAAAAAGAATTTCTTAATGCCATAAATAAGCATACCAATAATATTACGGTTGATACATTGACAGATATTATATCTGATTTGCTAATCAACAACAAACCATACTTTGTATCTATCTTCGTTAATAGTGATGTGGAATATCTAAATAGAAAGCTCCCTCAAGAAGTACTTTCAAAACACGTAGATGATGATGTCATGTTAGCAAACGAATTACTGAATTTTATTCCAGAAAGTAAATCAATTGATACAAAAGTATTTGCAGGGGCTTTAAGAGCTGCATTCTTGACTATTCTAAACGAGAAAACAATTGGAACAGATATTTACAATGAAGTTTTCAAGTTTATAGTTAGGGGAATAGTACAGCAACTATTTAAAGACTAATCCAATACAACAAGATTATATAATATCAACTGACTATGTGCAAATATGTTACATAGCGATACTTTGAATTTACAATATGACTATATAAACAATTTTAGTCATACGATATAAAATTTAAAAATTATGATTACAGTAAAAAACTTATCGTTTAGTTATTCTCAACTACCATTTATTGAGAATATGAATTTTCAAGTAAGAAGCGGAGAAATATTTGGCTTCTTAGGACCTTCTGGAGCAGGAAAAAGCACTCTTCAAAAGATATTAATAGGTATGCTCCCTAAATATAAGGGGAGTGTTTCTATTAATAATAATGAAATTAGAAATAAGTCTGACCAGTTCTATGAGAGTATTGGTGTCGATTTTGAATTCCCTAGTTTTTATGAGAAATTCACCGCATTGGAGAACTTAAAATTCTTTGGTTCTTTATATGACTGTAAGCTGATTCCTGTCGAACAATTATTAGAAATGGTTGGACTCTCACAACATGCCAATAAGAAAGTGGCAGGTTTTTCTAAAGGTATGAAATCCAGATTAAACTTTGCCCGATCAATTATTCATCAACCCAAAGTGTTATTTTTGGATGAGCCAACATCTGGTTTAGATCCTTCAAACTCCCAAGTGATGAAAAACATTATTCTTGATCTTAAAAATAAAGGAGTAACAATCATTCTGACTACTCACAATATGCACGATGCAACCGAACTTTGTGATCGTGTAGCATTTATTGTTGATGGCAACATTAAAGCTATGGACACTCCTCATAATCTTATCATGTCAAGGCGTTATAATGAAGTAACATATTCATATTTGGAGAATCAAAAAGAATTAAATACTACAATCGCACTTGACAAAATAAGTACAGATAAAAAGCTACAATCTCTGATTCAAGCTAATGCCTTATTATCAATACATAGCAATGAGCCAACATTAGACAATATATTCTCAGAAATAACAGGGAGGAAATTACTATGAAGTTTAAAAGTTTAATACTAGGCGATATTCGGCAACAATACAAATATGGTTTTTATGCCCTATATACGTTATTTACACTAGTGTATATTACAGTATTGCGCATTCTTCCTATGCCGTGGAAAGAACTATGTACAACTACCCTTATATTTTCAGATCCCGTACTGATCGGATTAATGTTTATGGGAGCAATAATATTATTCGAGAAAAGCGAAAAAGTAATGCAGGCATTAGCTGTTTCGCCCATATCGATACACGCATACATTTTGTCAAAGGTAATTTCCATTGGACTAATTTCTTTGCTAAGTGGAGTTCTCATCGCATTGTTCTCAGGCATGGAACATTCTTACATACATCTTGCTGTTGGAATTATGTTAGGTTCAGCATTATTCACACTGGTTGGAATATCACTTTCCGCTTTCATTTCAACCATGAATAACTTTATGCTGATTATGGTTCCCACTTTAATAATATCCGTAGCTCCCATATCTGTTTATACAATGGGCTATAAATCGGGAGTTATGCTATTACATCCAAGTATAAGTCTGATAGAACTTATGTCTGGAAATATCAGTGTCATATCTCTAATGGCAATAAGCATTTGGTGCATTGCGATGTATATTTTTTCTTGTCTGTCAGTAAAAAAAATGATGACGATATAATTATGAATCAGAATATTATTTCTTTCAAAATGTTTATCAGAAACATATTCTCAGATGGTATGTTATCTGCAATAATATGTATTCCGCTAATATTAGCGGCAATATATAGGTTTGTTTTCCCCTTAATTGTACAGCATTATCCGATGCTAAAGGATTTCAGTCTATATTATCCGATATTGGATTTATTCCTTGCAATTATGTGTCCTTACATGATTTGCTTCGCTTCGGCCTTAGTGGTATTAGATGAAACAGATATGAAAATCAACAGGTATATCACAATTACTCCACTTGGGAAGAAGGGTTATCTTATATCAAGATTGCTTATTCCTGTTTTATTTGCAGCTATTGTTTCTTTTGTGCTGCTTTCTTTTTGTTCTGTATCAGGTATGTCATTATGGACTACATTTATAATATCAATATTGGCTACAATACTAAGCGTTGTGGCTGCTATGATTATTTTGGCATACGCGGGAAATAAAGTGGAAGGTATGGCACTTGCAAAAGTATCTGCTTTAGTTATGGTTGGACTAATTATACCTTTTGTTATTACAGATAGTATCCAATATGTATTTTCATTTATCCCTTCTTTTTGGGTAGCCAAGTTTCTAATAAGTAATAACTATTGGTTTATTCTACCAACGATCTTTCTTTCTGGCGGACTGATTTACCTATTATATAATAGGTACAATGCAAAAATATAGTTTCTCCTAAAATTGATACTATTAATACCGAAGATATAAAAAGTATAGTACCTAAATAAGCATATTAAATTTATGATTATACGAATTAATATTATTCACTATCTAAAAATTATGCTTATGAATGAGTTATTGAAAATGAAGTTTTTTGAGCTATTGTCTAAAACTTCACAAGAAGTTACTAACACAGAAATGCAAGATGCCTATGGAGAATTTGTCAAGCACATAGTCGCTATTAGCAATTCAGAAGATTATTCCTATATCTTTCGGATGCTAAATCTCACCCGTATTGAGATAGTACCCCTAAAAGAGTTATATCAATATGGGCAGGGGGAAAAATGCGCTTAAAATTCTCTATGTCCACAAAGCGTTATCGACAATTGATGCCGAGCTACAATTAATCAACTTAAAAATTAACCATCCAGAACAATTTAAGTTATCTATTCCTACAGCGTTCAAGTCCGACCTATATGTAATCCCTAAGTCAAAAGACTTGGGGATTATTGGCATTGCAGAAATCGTATTAGCTCTGTTTCTACAGGGGCAAATCGTTGGCGAAGATGGAAAACCTGTCCCAGAAGTTCGTTTAGCTCGTGGCTTTGAGCAGCTTTTCAATCTAAAATTCGGAAGTATTTACGATAAGGTAGGTGAAGTATTTACCCGCAAGCCGTACAACCTTACCAAAACATTGGATGCCTTACGAAATGCTATCATTAAAGAGGATCGAAAACGTAAGAACCGATAAAGATCAAAAAAGATATTTGTGCAAACTGTTTATTCTCAGATATTTGCAAATATCTTTTCGGGGAGTAGGTAACTACTCCTCTTTTTCTCTTACATTGTTTTACTGAATTTTGCTTCATCAATCGATTGAGAACAATAATGTTAAACTAAAAAATGAAGCAAAATGTATATAGACAACGAAAACTTCGATAAATGGATGGAGAAGCTATCTAAGAAACTCACTGAGATAGGACAAGACTTAAAATCCCTTATCAATACCGATCAGGTATTAGAAGAAAATGAACGATTACTTGATAATCAGGATTTAGCATTTCTGTTAAAAGTGTCTTTCAGAACTTTACAACGCTATCGACTACAAGGTAAGCTCCCCTACTTTACTATTGAACATAAGACTTACTATCGGGCTAGCAATATTAGAGCTTTTGTTCGTGAACGAGCCGATTATCAAACTTATAAACAGTTTGAAAAAGCCAATCAAGTAGAAAACAAACCCTGACAGCAAAATGCAGCAGAGGAAAGAGGCTTGTGTTTAAGCTATCACTTTGTGCTACCACCCCGATTTAGCAAAAATCGCTTCACCTATCGGTTCAGCCCGTTTCACTAAATCGAGCAAGAGGGAACTGGACAAGTCCTGTTCTTCCCTCTTGCCCTGCAGGGCAAAGCCTTCGGCTTTAGCGTGTTACAAGAACACGCTATAATGACACCTGTAATAAGCATTTTCTTTGTAATGCTTATTATCAGGTATTTATCTATTCATATTTCTATAAAAAAGTAATTACCATGCCAAATAGCAGTCGAAAAACGATATTCACTACCATTTCCATAGACAAGGAAACGGCAGCTTTGGTAGAGAAGATATGCAAACGCTATTCACTGAAAAAGAGTGAAGTTGTAAAGTTGGCGTTCGGGTATATAGATAAGGCACATATCAACCCATCCGAAGCACCTGAATCTGTAAAATCAGAACTGGCGAAAATAAATAAGAGGCAAGATGATATTATCTGCTTCATCCGTCACTATGAGAAAGAAGAACTGAATCCCATGATACGGGCTACAAATTCTATCGCTTTGCGTTTTGATGCTATCGGTAAAACATTGGAAACTCTCATTCTCTCACAACTGAAAACTAATAAGGAAAGACAAACAGCCGTAGTCAAAAAACTTAGTGAGCAGTTCGGTAATCATGCCGATGTTATAAACAATCAATCCAAACAGATTAATGCACTCTACCAAATACATCAACGAGATTATAAAAAGTTACTTCACCTGATACAACTTTATTCGGAACTTTCTGCTTGCGGTGTGATGGATAGCAAAAGAAAAGAGAGCCTGAAAGCCGAAATCAGTAATCTGATAAATACATAGGGGTATGCACATAGATTTTGCTCCACCATCTAACGAAACATACAATAATCCAGGAAGTAGCCGACAACTAGCTAATTACCTCGAACATGAAGATTTAGAACGGATGGAGAAAGGTATTTATACCGAAGGCTTGTTCAATCTGACGGAGGATAACATCTATAAATCAAAGGTTATAAAGGATATAGATAGTAATATAGGGCAACTCCTTAAAACAGATGCTAAGTTTTATGCTATCCATGTCAACCCATCAGAAAACGAACTTCGGGTGATGGGCAATACAGAACAAGGGCAAGCTGAAGCAATGAAGCGTTATATTCGTGAAGTGTTTATCCTGAATACGCAAGGAATTTCAACAAATAACTATCCGCCTCGGATATAAAATTTTACAGTAAGATTCATTTTGACCGTAGTCGTTCAGATAATGGGTTGAATATGCATTGTCATTTGATTGTGAACCGGAAAGACCAAACCAATAAAAAGAAGCTGTCACCACTTACTAAGCATAAAACCACCAAGGAAGGAATAGTGACAGGTGGTTTTGACCGTACAAACCTGTTCCAACAAGTAGAACGAGGCTTTGATGAAATGTTCATATTACAATCGCCAGTGAACAGAATCATTTAACGACTACAATATAATGAAGAATAGTTCTATGTCCGAGCAACTCAAATTACAAGAACAAGAATTCAATCCAATGAAAGAGAAACAAAAAATAGTGAAGACAACAGTCAAAAAACATGCTATCTTTCAATCTTGTAAACAAAGGAATAAATAGTCAGTTAGCCAATACGGACACTATTACTGCTATCAAACAAAAAAGTAATACTTCTGCCAATCCGTCTTTCAATCGCAAAAAATAATCAGACATATAGTTCCTTCATCTCAATTGTTTCATCAGAAACAGCCTCTTCAGTTATCCCTGAAGTTCAACTACCTAAGACTAAAAAGAAAAAGAAGAGAAGGTATCAAACGTAACCTTTTGAGAAGCAAATATAAAAGAGTTTCCTATATTCCTAAAAAATTAGACTCAACCTATACGAAGAAATAGAAAAAACGCTATATTTGCTGTATAACAGGAAATCAGAGTATAGTTTATGAGAAAAATATATCTTCCCGAATTAGCTAGTATTAGGATACAAAACTTTACCTTGTACCCAAACGGATTAAATTATGAATATAATTTTGTAAAAGGGGTGAACTTAATATTAGGTGGAAATGGGATGGGGAAAACCACATTTGTAAACATAATAAAATACGCAATCATAGGACATTATAAAAAGCCTTTTGACTATACTAGAACTTACAAGGAACGAATGATAGAAAAACGATTGGTTTATCCAATGAACTATTTCAAAAATAGAATGGATAGTCAAATTGCATTGGATGAAAGCGCCAGAGTTCGAATTAAATTTTACATTAATAGCAAAGAATTTGTTATTGAAAGAGATTTAGAGAATATTATTTTGTGTTCTTGTTTGATTGATGGGGAGAATATTGATGGAAAATTAATAAATCAATTAAAATATGAAAATCTTGATGAAGATGAAAAGAAGTCTTATCTGCAATATAAATATGAAAAAATAATTGAAAAACACTCAGGTTTACAATTTGACGATTTAATTTTCTTCGTAAATGAGATTCTATTTTTTGGAGAAGATCATAAAACAATATTATGGAACGACGGATTTACAGGAGCAGACGTTCAAAATGAATTGTTTAATAAATACTTCAATAGCCCAGAACTAGATCGAGAGCGACAGGAAGCACAAAGACAAGCTAAGTATTTCGACAGTTTGGCAAGACATCGCTCTGAAGATATTAGAGCGATTAGAAAAGTTCTAGATAAGATAAGCAATAAAGATCAACATCCAAACTCAATTTCTGAAATTCTTAAAATTAAGTCTGAGATCGAAAAGATAGATAATAGGCTATCAATGATCCAAGCTTCTAGGATAAATAATGATCAACATATATCCATAATTCAAAATGATCTTAATGGACTAGTAATTAAGTCTAATGATCTAGAAAATAGAAAAAATAAGGCAGAAGCTGAATTAGCAAGTAAAACATGGGAGTCTCTACATCCACAATATGATATTTTTATCAAGAATATTAAAAATAACCATATTTGTCCTATTTGTAATAAACCTAATGAAGCTTTATTCAGTGAAGTTCTTGAAGAACCCAATCATTGTTTTGCATGTGGTATGGAGTTGGAAGAAATAAAAGATGAAAATTTGAAAGAAATATACAGAGAAATATCAGAAGAATACAAGAACATTCATATACAAATACAAAATAATCAAAAAGAGATAAAAGGTTACGATGATTCTAATACATCTTTAGATAATGAATTTAGAGAATTAGACTTAAAAAAGCGTAATCTACAAACAAAATTAAGAGCTATAGAGTTCTCCAAATCAAAAAGCAATGCCCCCAATGATTTACAAGCATTCTTTGATGAAATAGAAAGACTCGAAGGAGAAAAAGAACTAAATCAGAATAAAAGTAAACATGAGATTGCTAAAGCTGACAAAATATCTCAAGAGATAGAATATCAAATAACCCAAAATGTCACTAAATTTTCGGCACTATTTTCTTCTTTTGCAGAAAATTTCTTGGGAGTAAAATGCTCATTAACTTTCGATAGTCTTAATGGAAATCCAAATAGAAGATTTTATCCAGTCATTGATGGGCGTATTCGTCTTCTTGAAGAAGAACTATCGGAATCACAACGTTTTTTTATTGACCATTCTTTCAGAATGAGTATTTTATCTTTCTTTTATACCACTCCGACTTTCTACATAGTAGAAACACCAGATAGTAGTTTGGATATATCTTACGAAAAAAATGCCGCAACTGTGTTTTTAAAATTTCTTAAACAGCCAAACTCATTAATAATAACATCGAACCTAAATAACAGTTTGTTTGTAAATTATATAGCAGATAATGAAGACAATGTAGAGGTGTCAATTATAGGACTATTGGATATTGCCAAACAATCTACAATCCAAAACACCAGTATTACTTTATTAGATATGTATAATAGTATTAAAAATAAAATAATTCAAAAAATAAAATGACAAATAAGGAATTGTATAATGCAAACGAAGATATTCTATATATTGTTGAGAATGTCAAATCCATAGGATGGAACTCTATTAAAGAGCAGTCAATACAAAGAATTGTATACCTTTCCAAAGTGCTATATACATTTACGCATTCCGGGAAAAATATTTTTGACTATTATCATTTTTCCCCATCACTTTATGGTCCTTTTTCTGGATTAATAGAAAATAGTATCATATTTTTAAAAAGTTCTATGTTTTTATCAGACACTGAAGATGGTGCTATTAAATTCTGTCATAAAAATACTTTAATAGATAAAAATATCGAAAAAGAGAATTGGATTAAAACTATTATATTAATCTTAGGTAAATATGGAGAGAATAAAATCTTTGGATTTACAATAAATGATCCTTTGTATAAAGAGGCTGTGGAAAACAATCAAATAAGAGAATTAAATACATCTTCTCCTGAAAATAAAACAGTGAAGGTATTACATGAATTTAAACAGGCATTTGAAGAAACAATAGAAAACACTTTGTCAATTAATGCAGAAGAGTATATTGACCTTTATTTCGAATATGTATTTAGTCAAATTATCCAAAAATAACACGTGATGGAGCTAAATTTTAAAAATAATTATAATTTTCAGAATATACTAAAGCAAAAAAAAGAAGAGATATTAAGGAGAGCTGCTTCTGATATACAAGACTCATCAAAATTCAAACAGCTTCATTCTTCTTTTGTTTCTTATTTGAAAGGCAATGCTTTTTCTGACTTTAAAGCTGTACTAATATCAAAGGAGGCGATAGAAAGCCTCCCAGAAGAATTTTATACTCAACTCGAAAGTGTATTGAATTCAGACGATGGCATATTATGCAATTATCTTGTTCTTAATAATCGGTTATCAATTATTGATAAAGCAAGAGATAATAAATATAATAGTGATTCTAATGAAGCTAGAAAGTTATATATTGAACTTTCCAAAGACTATGTAGTATTTTTACTTCAACCAGATGAAACCGTCAGTTTTTTTATTGATGGTAATGACTTTATAGAAGGTATTTTCTTAAGTCTAAAAGATATGAAGTTATATACTGCTAAAAAGGACATCTCAAAAATCACTGATTTATTCAATGAATATCAAGCATATATAGCAAATAGAAATGTGTATAGTAATTTTTTTATTTCCAAAAGCCACTTAAAATCTTTGAAGAAAGATTTAAAATCAATGTCAGGAGAGGAACAATTTATAAAAGATCATTGTCACTTATTAAACAACAAACCAGAAGATAGACTAAGAGAAAATTTGAGGCATTTTTTAAATACGAGATTAAAAGCAACTCTATTAACTAAAGAATATATATTAGCCAATTTTAATAGACTTGATATTTTTATATTGGACGAATCAGGAACAGAACTCTATTTAATAGAAGTTAAATGGGTTGGTGAGTGTATTAGTGCAGATGGTAAAAAAATCAGCAAGACTTCATTTGATGAGACAGATATCAATCCTAAAGCAGTTATTCAGTCTGTGAAATATTTAAAGCAGCTACATTATGAAAAGCAAAATATCAAATTAGGCTTTTTAGTAGTATTTGATGCTAGAAAAAATCAAGAACTAGCAGATACTGTTGAGACTTTCAATGAAGAACTCTTGGAAGAAGATTTAAAAATACACTATAGAAAATTCAGAAAAATAAAGGACTTCAAGATTAAAAACATGCATCCATCCTAAGACTTCATAACAATTACACTTTCTCTGAGAGACTTGATAGAACCAGATTGTTGAGAACTAGCTTTTAAATCTCTAGCTTTCCTTATTTCCACAATTTTAAATCCTTGTTTTTCTGCAATCTGGCATATTATCTCATCCACTGCAATTTCAACCCCATAATAAGCTGAATTTGCAACATTAAAATAAATAAACTTATCAGATCTCATTTTAATTTTAAATTGAGAAAATAGAGTATTTATATCAATAAAGTACCCTTTGATCATATTTAATAAGTCAGTATTCCAAAAAACATCTGTTTTTTGTTGTATTAAATCAATACACTCTTTTAGTAAAGGTACATTCAATGTAATTAAATCACCATGTTTAACTTGCACATGAGATCGAAGCGTCCTCTTTCTAAGACTTTGCAAATCATCATAACTTGTAATTAGTCCAAGCATCTTTAATTCTAGCATATAAATATCTGTATAATCTCTGGAATTCAGATACGGAGGAGAAGTGATAATTAAGTCAATTGAATGATCTTCAACCAAATTAATATTTTCTCTAACATCGCCGTAATAACATAAGTCAAAATTATTAATCACAGGTTTATCTTTTTTTGCAATATCAATAATATCATTCAAAAAAACATTATTGATTTTATCTACAAAAATCTCATGTACATTTCGCCTTGAATATCTCACCGATTCTAGCCATTTCTTTTTATATGACAAACATTTTCCATTCCTAAAGACATTACTGACTTCTAATAATATTGAAGCTAATGCTATTTTAAATAAATTTTGATATTTAGTGCTGGCAATATTTCGAATTGCATAATTAATATCTAATATTGCATCTAAAACTTCATCATTATAGTTCCATTTATTCAAATTTCCTTTTTTTATTAAAGTCTTTCCAAAGGGAATAGGTTCAATTTCTCTAATATTATTAGGTGAAAGATTTATTATTTCTTTTACCTGACTAAAGAAGTCCTCAAATTCTTCAAGTACATAGTCTCGCCTCATTTTAACAGTAGATAGCAAATACATAAATGGGCTTACCTCAAAAGATATACATTTAATATTTTGATCTTGTAATTCAACAGGAGTAGTTCCGCTTCCTGCAAACGGTTCTAACACACAAATGGGTGAATAAGGGAGTTCATCTAAAATGCTTTGAATAAATTCCTTGGAATACCCCTCAACAAAGGGATACCATTGATGTATGGGTACAGACTTATTTTTATTAAACTGCATAATAGACTTATACTCATTAGTATAATCAACTATTTTATATGCAGATTCTTTTTTAGCCATATTATTTATGCATTTTTTAGCGAGGAACACTCCTCCCAATTTATTTCAGCGCAAATATAGTTAATCTTAATGGAAGTCCAAATACGAAATACATCAAAAATAACCTGACTGCTAGATAGTAAATACATGAAAGACAATAAAGTTTCTCTTAATCTCAAGTTCGACAATGTAGAAAACAAGAAGTAGGATAATATATTATATCTTCATTCTATGGTATTCCGAAAAAAATTACCTTTGTATTCTGTATTCTCCATGAGCAAACTACCGCAAAAGCACATAACAAATCAGTGGGATAATTCATGGGATATACTTGAAGAAAAAAAAAAAGTTTTAAATATCAGCGTGGTAACTCTGCAAGGAGAATCCCAGGCGAAGTATAAGAAATTAAGTAGTCATCTGATGTAGATGGCTACTTTTTTTTATAGACATTAGGTGAAGACATTTATGCTCGTTTCATGACAAGTAGCCATATTTCCTGTTCTTACTTTTGATGTTTATCTCCTTTTTCACCCAAAACAAATGATGGTAAGTGAGGTTTGGAAGGGAATAATCATTAATTAAAAGAACAGTGTGATGAAAATGAAGACATTAAAAGAAGGTATTGTGGCTCATGCAGATGGTTTGGGGAAGTTGTTTAAATTCTCGGCGGAGCATACTTGCAGGAGTATGCTGCATAGCTTGGAAGAGTTTGCTAACATGGAGTTAGTTACTTTTAAAGAATTGACGGCAGGATTTTTTCTGGGTTTTGAGCACTATTTGTGGGCTTCGGGGTGTTCACGTAATACTTCGGCATGCTATTTCCGAGCGTTGCGGGCTATTTGTAAAGGGGCTGAGAGGCAGGGAATGCTGAAAGACGCTAACCAGCTTTTTAGTGGGGTGTTTATGGGATATGAAGAGACGAGGAAAAGGGCGCTGAGTATTGAACAACTTCGTATGGTGGCGGATGCTGATTTGGAGGATACACCAAGTTTGGGGGTGGCACGGGATCTGTTTATTCTTTCTTATTATCTACGAGGGATTCCTTTTATTGATTTGGCTTATCTACGGAAGATGGATATTCAGGATAATGTGCTTTGCTATCGCCGTAGCAAGACGGGGAGGATGTTAACGATTACGCTTGAACCGTGGATGTGGGAAATTATCGAGAGGTATTTATGTGATGATTCGAGTTCCCCCTATTTATTAAGGATTATACGCCAACCGGGAAGTATACCTGAGGAGAGGAAACAGTATGAGAGTGCCTTGCGACTTTATAATAAACATTTGTATCGGTTATCTGAACGATTGGGATTGGAGGTGAGACTGACTTCATACGTAGCGCGGCATACGTGGGCGACTCTGGCATATAATGAAGATATACCGGTAGCCAAAATCAGTGCAGGGTTGAGCCATGCTTCGGAAGAAATTACGCATACTTATTTGAGGTCATTCTCTGATGAACAACTGGCGGTGGTGAATTTGCAAATGGCAGCATTAGTTAATCCGATGGCAGCAAAGGAATGGAAAGGGAAAGAGAAAGAAAGGGGAAAAGGAAATAGGAATGATAAAGAGAGGAAAAGCATTCAGAATGAGCTTCATACTTCTGTTCCGATTCCCGGTAGGAAACGGAACGATTCCGGCGGTAAAGGAACAATT
>ENA-OZKN01000119-OZKN01000119.1-human-gut-metagenome-genome-assembly--contig:-NODE-119-length-59848-cov-17.159584_pt1 | contig 59848 bp, 55 predicted proteins | sample MGYA00244827_ERZ653766 | MGnify/ENA primary metagenome ERZ653766 (study PRJEB26926, sample SAMN06165281) | human gut metagenome | biome: ENVO:00009003; feature: ENVO:2100002; material: ENVO:00002003... | reverse complement strand
CTACACTTCTAGCTTCGTCGGCAGCGTCAGATGTGTATAAGAGACAGAGATAATATTCCGTCATTGTATGAACTGATGACCAAACAATATACAAAAAATGAAACGGAAATCTTATTGATGATATTATATTATAAATCTAATAATGGGACAATTCCAATAGAACGTTCTTCTATAATGGACGCATACAGAGAGGAAAGTATATATACAGAAGGGAGAAATAAGAATCTTTCAAAAAATATCGATAATCTCATACAGCAATCTTATATTTCTGCTATAACTAAAACCAAGTTTATCATAACAAGTGCAGGAATTGAACAAATACAACTGATTGCTACTGGGAAGTCAGAGACTAAGCTAAGGAAACCTCGTAATACAAAACGTAAATCACCTAATAATGATAAATAATTCCTCAACATTAATTCATTGTATTTGCGAAAGGTTTTCTGCAAAAAAAGATGTTGCAGCAGCTTTTGTTTGGTTGCATTATAGATTAGAAGAGGGACAAGAATGTAGTACTCAAAAAATAAATTCTTATTTTGAGCAAGCTAATCTCCCTAAATATAATGTAACTTATTTAAAAGAAGACTTAAGAAAACATCGAAATATCTTATCTATTAAGGGAGGAGGATATAAACCAACAAGAACTTTACTATTAGAGCTTGATGCAGAATTTAATCAATTTTTCCTTAAAACAGAAGAAGTTGTATGTGAAGGATTAATTCTCCCTACTTCTCTATATGAAAACACTCGTGGATATATTGAAACATTAGGGAAACAAATTAATGCTTCATATGAACATAATATATATGACGGTTGCTCTGTGCTAATGAGACGATTGTTAGAAATATTATTAATTCACTCTTATGAAGCAACTGGAAATATCACAGTAATACAAGATGGAGATGGATATAAGAATCTCAGCGTAATAATCAATGATATTATACAACATAAACGTTTTTCTCTTTCCAAAGAGGTATTATCTGTACTTGACAGATTTAGAATGTTAGGAAACTTATCGGCTCATAAAATTCAATATAATGCAAAAAAGGCGTACATAGACGAAGTAATAACATTATATAGAGTTGCTATTGAAGAATTATTATATATATCTAAGATAAAGGCTTAAAATAAATCCCTATCTTTGCATTCAGAAATCGTACCCAAGATACAAACTTGTGTTGAACGGTGCAAAGCTGTGAAAACCTTATTCAAGGGACTAACATCGTAATAAAGATATAACTTATTGAGAAATAGTGCTATACAAACCGTTTTTCGGTTGCTGGTGGCACCACCAAAGAAAGTACATAGTTACTTCTAAAGCATGAAAACCCTTGAATTAGAGATAGTTCAAGGGTTATTTTTTTACCCCTCACTACACATTTCACTACATATTTGTGCATTTGGAGATTGTCCATTCGGTGGCTTTTTCTAAGGCTTTTGAAAAAGCCATAAATCGCATTATACTTCATTGTTTTTCAATCTTTTGCAATCATTGTCTTCAAGTGTAAAAAGCTAACTTTGCACACTTGTCCGAATGGGAATTGAAATTGTAAACGGAAGTTAAATTCGAGAAAGGACGAAAAATTCCTTCTCCATCAGAAAGGGGAATCGAACCCGGGACACACGCGGCAATTCGAACCCCAAAAATATGGTAAATCTATGGCTTTTCGATTGCTTCCATAAAAAAGCCACCGAATTTAACTTTTCAATACACCTTTCCATTCCATCCGGATTTGACGAAATAAACAGAATGTACCACTTCTAAAAAGAAAAGGATTATGAAACAAGGAACAATGAACATTCTTTTTTTCGTGCTCAAGACGAAACTGCTGAAAAACGGTGAGGCCCCTGTCCTGATGAGGATAACAATCAATGGGGACTATGACGATGTGCGCATCCAAAGAAGCGTACCGTTGAGATTATGGAACGCGGCCAAAGGATACAGCAAGGGAAAGGACAGAGCCTCCAACGAACTGAACAATTATATTAGGATACTATTAAAGTCGTGTTTTTCAAGGAGGAGGAAACCGGGTGCATAGGCAGTTCCAACGCCTATATGCCTTTTTTCAGCGACGTGCGGTTTGTCATCCAGCCCGACAGGAAAGGAAACTCCGACCTGATTACAAGCATCGGATATTCGGAACTATGTTCAGAAGGGTTTATAGAGGCTGTTGAAGCGGAAAAGTGGGGATACAAAGAAAAGAACGGTCTGATAACCGATGTGCTGGTACTGAAGGAAAACGGCCTGGAGGTCAGTTGTGTCAACCTGAGTTGCGGCTATTATAACGCCCATTCGGACGAGGAGGTAACAGTCAAGAAAGACCTGATGAAATGCCTCTCATTTGTAGAACACATCATCGAGAATTGCACCGACACCTATCCGCATACGGATATATTCGACGATCGTTACGAATGCGAGGAGGAAATCCATGACATCCTGAAACAGGACCCGGCACTGACGGCGGAAGATCTCCACTACATGTACGCCACCAACTTTCCCTACCTGAAACTGGAGGATTACGAAAGGATTCGCGAAGACTACCGGATATTATGGGAGGATGACGAAGGCGATACCGCTTTCAGAAGCCTGGCATGTTCCTGAGCAAACCATAAACAAAAAGACAGGGTAACCATGCCGGACCACGATAGACTGCCGATAGGCACCAATCGGAAATCCCCGGCAGGGTTACCCCTGGCAACAGGTATTGGAAAAAGTATGAGAATTTAACTATCCATCATTTTTATGGCACAGATATCCATTCAAATCCTTATAGCCGGAATATTCCTGTGAAAGGTCATGTATACAACCACCATATTTTTCTTTCAACACCGATATCGCATTCTTTCCGGCAGCATCATTATCCAGACAGCAATAAATAACATCATATCGTGAAAGGAAAGAAAAGGCCTTTTGCAAGTTACTGACAGAATTCAATACAAGACAATCACCCTCTTCCCGAAAAGGGAAGGCCGGCCTGAAAGACAAATAATCGATAAACCCCTCAAAAACATAGCATACTCCGTTTATTGATATAACAGATTATAGGCTGGATTATAGATAATTATTCCCTAAAGTTTGGATTTTATTTTAGTTCGGATAACGTATCTCATACCCGCCGGATATATTGGGAAAGTCAATAGCAAAATAGTTTTTCCCATTCTGTTTGAAATAAGCCTCCTTGCATACTTCCTGAGCAGCTTACATTTTAATACACCGTTTTTTCAGATAGTCAAGCAATGCCCGGTTGGCAAGAGGTCTGATTCTTAAATCCAGGAAAGCCGGTTATTCCTCTTCAAAAGGGCAGGAAATGATCGGCTTCAGAACAGTCCTTCTTCTTTTATATCATGTGTATGGTAAAATTCTTTAGCCAAAGTTATAATATCCCCTCCTTTACCCCGCCCGAAGTCATTCCACAATTCTTTACGGATATCAACTTTGAAGGATACCTCCTTTTCCGTCCTAAAAGGAGATTTGTACCATACGTTGTTTCACTGGCTCATATCCCAATCCGGCTAGAAAATCAACAAGTCTGATGCTCTTTGCTTTCTGTATGTTCATAGCATATCATTTTTGTGGATTTATTACTATTACTCCATGGAACAAAGAACCGCTTTATATCCAAGGCAGAAAAAACAGTGTCATCAGATGGCATTAAAAGTCATCAGATGACAATTCGTTCTATCAATCAATGCATAAATATACCACTTCTCCATTCTCATCTTTTTGCGTGGATGCTTGGAAGATAAGAACCTGATATTTCTTTTATTTATCACTTTTTATCCGTATCTTTGCCTCAGAAAGGCTGAAGATGTATGGCATTAATCAATTTAAATAAGAGAGTTACTGATAAATGGGAAGTCAGATGTGATAATTTAGAATCACCTGATAGTTTTATTTATATAAAAGACAGGGCTAATGAGAAAGTCACTAATCCTGCATCTATGGAAATCGAAGTTGGTGATGTATATATACTCCCTAGAAATGGACAACAATATAAAATACCAGAGGAAGGACTGTCTATAAATCCTAAACAGTCCATAGTCATATATAGTAGACAGAAGATTTCTTTGCCTTATAATGCGTTTGGTCTTATTACAGGTAAAGGGAATTATATCTTTCAAGGTTGCTTTATATCTTCAGGAAAAATAGATCCTGGTTTTGACGGATTTTTAAAAATCGGTTTTTATAATGGCAGCAATAAGAAAATATTGCTTAAAAAAGGAACAGGTTTTGCGTCTGTGTTTTTTATAAATACAGATTTTACAATGTCTAGCAACTTGGAAGACTATCAAACAGCTCCTCCAGTAAATACACAGAAAATTGGCATACATACAATTTATTGGAATTATATATGTGCACATTGGATACAATTTGTGGCATGGGCGTGTATCGCAATTCCAACAGCTCTTCTGTATATAGCACAACTAATAGATTTATTAAAAAAGCAATCATGATTATAACTGGAAAAAATTTAAAGAGCTTAATCAAGCAATACGATATAATAAACAAACAAGCTTATGATCAATTTTCTCTATCATTAAGTTTAGACAAGCAAATTTTAAGATTTAAGGAAAACGTACCATACATTACATATGGACAAGAAATTCCTGATGAATACATGGAGCGAATTAGTCTTCAAGACGGATATATTTTGAAACCAGGACAGGCTATACTTGCATGTAGTTCTGAAGATGTCAAAATGCCTAAAGGATATATGGGGTTACTCCAGACAAAAGGATCCTTGGCAAGACTTTTTATTACCATTCATTGTTGTGATGGTCAAATAGAAAGTGGTTATAATGGAAAAGTAACTTTTGAAATTTGTAATATGGGAACTATACCTGTAAAACTTAATACAGAACAAAATATAGCCCAAATGTTTATCTTTAAAACATCATGTGATGATGAGATTTATGAAGGCAAATATAATAATGCTGATCAACCGACTATAAGTAATAAAAGATATAACAATCTATAAAATGAAGACTGAATTAACACTTGCAATACCAACAGATTATGTATGGGATATTTTAGATTATGTTAAAAATGGAGTAATAAAAATTTATGACTCTAAGATTATAGATCAATTATTAGTTAAAGGGCTCTTTATGCATCGTAATGAATTAGAAGATAACCCTTTATATAAGCAACTAATCCCATATGCAGTCATCTGTTACAAGGATATGATATATATGTTTCATCGAACAAAAAAGCAGACAGAAACACGTCTGCATAATATGTATTCATTAGGTGTTGGCGGGCATATGAATCCATGGGGAGAATCTATTAACATAAAGTATATGCACCATGAATTAACGCGTGAACTTAATGAAGAGGTTCAACTTTATGATAATTGTAAAATAGAGAGTATTGTACCTATTGGACTTATCAATGATGACACAAATGACGTTGGAAAAGTTCATCTTGGAGTACTTTACCAAATACACCTTAATTGTATAGATTTAGAAATCAATGAAAAAGAAAAAATGACAGGACAATGGATAAATATATCTGAACTTAAAGCATATTATTCTGAAATGGAATCGTGGTCAAAAATATATATCGATACAGTTTTATGAAACAATATGAGATAATACGTTCAGCTCCATATTGCTGTGTTTGCGCTGTTCTTGAGAGTATTATTAAAAGACATGGGTATGATATTTCTCAATTTGATATAGCTAATTATATTGGTTTGGTATGTTCACCTTCCGATATGACTATTATTCCTCATGAAATTCATAATATACAGATTTCAGATAATCCTAAAGATTGGGGGGTCCATTTGGGAAGCAACACTATAGATAACCTCTTTCAGCATTATAATATCCCATTAAAAGAAACATTTTTCCATGAAAATCAATTTGATGAAATTAATTTAGATTCGTTTTTGGAATCAGTTTCTGACAATTATGACATTATGATGTTCATAAGTCATGGTGCGTTATATAATATTAAAGATAATTTAGATATCGGTCATTGTATCTTGTATATGAAAAAACAAGGTAATAATATGCAATATCTTGATCCTGGTCCAGCAAATTTAGGAGTGAATACCCGAGATTTGTATGATATTTATTTATCCATAAAAAAAAGAGCTCAACTAGGAGGTGGACTTTCCATTATAAGCAATAATATTGATTTATATGAAAATAAAAAATGAACTAATAGAAACAGATAAGATACATTATATGTGATTATAAAAATATTGCTAACATTCTTGCAGAAATCGAACCTTTTACTTATCTTTGTACCATTAAAAGATAACGATTGTCGAATTGATAAAGAAAAACGATGAATTTAGTGTAAAGCTGATTCAATGGTTTTCATAAGATATAAAGCAAAAAGATGCTGTCAGTCAAGGAATTAGAATGAGCGAAATCAAGAGGTTCGATTCCTGGTGGCACCACTTGTAAGAAAAGCGTTGTAAATAACTTATTTACAACGCTTTTCTTTTTCTATAGAATGTTACCTAACGCATTTCCAAAAGAAAAGATTATAGAGACTTCTTCCACCTCTTTAACTCCGGGAAAAAATCTCTCATTTTAATCAATGCTGCCTGCTCGTTGAAATCAGGATCACCTTTGAAGAGTTCCCTCATATGCTTCAGGCTGATATTGATCATATCCTCCATAGTGATATCCCCTGTAAAATCTCCATCTTTAAAACAATAGATGCAATACTCACTCATAGGAGTTCCGTCTTTATTTGTTGCAAAATCTTCTGCCTTTACAAGTGGCATACCACAACTCTGACAATACATTTCTTCCATAGTAAAACTATTATTCTTTTAATTTATCACTATATAATTACCCTATATTCTTGCGGACATTTATCAGCCAATTCACACCAAACTTATCAGTAAACATTCCAAAATAATCCCCCCAATGTGCTTCACTCATAGGCATCGTTACACGTCCCTCTGTTGACAACCCGGCAAACAATCGATCTGCCTCTCCTCTACTATCAGCTTCTATATAAAGAGAGAAATTATTACCGAATACAGTATTTTGCGCCATATAGCCGCAAACATCCGCTCCCATCAAAACAGTCTCTTCAGCAATAGGCAAACAGATATTCTCTATTTTATTTTTTTCATCCTCAGAAATCGGGGGCATCCCATTCTGCGGAGGAATATCCCCATATCTGCCTATAAAAGTAAAATCTATACCAAAAGCTGATTTATAAAAACTGAATGCCTCTTCGCAATTGCCATTAAAGAGAAGGTAAAAATTGATTTTTGCCATTTAGTTACGCTTTTAAGTATTAAGTCTATAAAGATTTATATGACATTTATCGTCATTTTACAAATATAAGGTTTTCTTTCTGATCCACAAGAATTACACTTCTGGAAATTGCAGTTAAACAAGTATTTATCACTAAATCGGATAAATTCAGAAAGCAAATCAGAAAGGTAAAAAATACCAAAGATAAACCTCCGAAAATATTTTTCTCAAACAACACAAAATCACGAAAAAAAGCAGTAGATTTGCGCCATTACAAAGTAGCAACATATTATGCGACATTTACTAACTGCTATATTTATACTTATCAATTCGACAGTGCTTGCCTCAAACCAAACACAGGCAGCAGATAGCCTCCTAGGTGTTTTAAAAAACACCCAGTCTTCCGAGAAAAGAATTCAAATATACAGAAATCTGGCAGACCTCTATCAGGAAAATCCTGAAGCCCATCTTTATCTATTAAAGATGTACCAGGAAGCAGCCACAATTGATGACAGAAAAAATATGCTGAATGCACTCGACGATATTCTTATCGCCGGAATCAGCGAATACAATAAAGATACAATAGCCAAATACACCGAATATTTTAAAAAGATAGCGACCGAGGATGAACTCAAAAGTTTATTACCTTTTTATCATATGCGAACTTTTGACTCACGATGCTACTCCGGAGAGAGAACGGAAGCTATCAAAGAAGAATTAGATTCCAAGAATGTAGAGACAGATAAAGAAGACAATGTATACAAACAAATAGCATCAGCCTATAATATGGGAACGAGTTTCTATATGAGTGATCAATTCAAAAAGGCAATACCTTATTTGGATAAAGCCATGCAACTTACAGAAACACTCCCGGAAAAAGAAAAATACATCTACAAAAAATTCATTACCTGGAGAGTATGTTTTACATACGCCCAAGCTGGTAAGAACAAAGAAGCTGTGAAAATCATGGAGCAGCTTATTAATATGGTAGAGCAAAAATACAAAAATGATTACCAAAAACAGCGTCCTTTCTATAATATAGATTTATATCTCCTTCAGTACTATTCATTTATGATTAGCAGTTTGCCATATCTGACATTAGAACAAGAAATATATTACTGGAAGCGTATTCAGGAAATTGGTAAGAATCTGACTAATGATCTGGATAAATACAATTATTATCTTTGTGCCAACAACTATTATTCCAATAACCGTACCGCAAGAGACTTTCACAAAGCCATAGTAGCCAATGACAGTCTGATTAAATTTGCAGAAACATTAGCGCCACAGAATCTGCCCGGATTATACAACATCAATTCCATGACTTATGAAGCAATCAAAGATTATCAGAATGCTCTGAAATATTTGAAGATTTCACACCAGATTCAAGATTCATTAAGCACAGAAGCTACACATAAGCAGCTCAATGAATTACAAGTAAAGTATGATCTGAATACTCTCAATAATGAAAAGACGATGCTGGAGATAAAAAATAAGAAAACGATGCTCATTTCTCTCAGCATTTTATTGATAATCGTAGTACTTATCTGTACCTATTTATACTTTTCCTGGAAGAAGGAGAAAAGGATGAAAATGGAATTAAAAGCCTTGCATCTCAAAGCACAGGAAAGCGAAAAGATGAAACAATCATTTATCAACTCAATCTGCCATGAGATACGTACTCCACTCAACGCTATCGTCGGATTCTCCGATCTGATCATGAATGAAGAAATCGATGCGGAGATGCGCAAAGAGTTTCCACCGGAAATTCAAAAGAATACTGTATTACTAACAAGTCTTATCAACAGTATGCTGGAAGTTGCCAATCTGGATGTTTCCGAAGAAAAACTTCCCTGTCAGCCTACAGATTTGAAGAACATCTGTGTACATGAAATGGAGCAACTCAAGAAAAAGGAGGGCATAGAATATAAGCTGGAGATTACAGAAGAAAGTATGATTATTCCAAGCAATGCCCAATACCTGACCCAAGTAATCGAACACTTGCTGAGTAATGCTAATAAATTCACAGAAAAAGGTCAGATCACTTTAGGATATGGAGTGGATAAATCCAAAGAGAAAATCCTGATATATGTCACCGATACCGGTTGCGGTATTCCTCAAGAGAAACATGAAGAAGTATTCAACCGCTTCTCCAAACTTGACACTTTTGTTCCCGGTAATGGACTGGGATTATATCTCTGCCGGCTCATCACAAAACGACTTGCCGGAGAGATAAAAATAGATCCTGCATATAAGGAAGGAATACGAATGATCGTCACTTTACCAATAAAATAAAGGTATCGGCTATATTACTTTATTCCCCTTACTAATACCACTTATCTTCAGGTAAGCGCAAGATTGAACACCTAATAGAATCACAAACAAATACTCAGCCGTCAAATAGACCGGTAAAGTCGTTGTGAAACAATAACTCAATAGATACAAATAAGCCAGATAGACGACAATAGTGGAAATCTGAAAGATAAATGCAATCCGGGTATTACCTGTACCTGTTACTGCATTCATAAAAACATAACCAGGCAAAGCAAATGTGTAATTCAGCAACATCACGATAAACGGATACTGAGCAAGTTCTATTAATTCTGCATTATCCGTATAAAATCCGATAATCTGTTGATTAAATAACATAGCAATAATTATCAAAGGAAGACCGATTGCATATCCCAATCTGAGAATTTTACCACAAAGCCGGAACATACTTCTCCCCTCACCCGCACCTATCAGATTACTGACCAGTGAACCGGTAGTAGCCGCAAACGAATTAACTATTACAAAAAAAACGGTAGAAACACTTCTTATAATATTCGACACTGCCAGTTGTTTTTCTCCCAACCGCTCGATAGCCACGAAGAATAAAAACCACGGAGCAACACTAATGAAAGCATGCATCATACTCCATACGGATAAGTGAAAAAGTGAATTTAGCAATTTCCTATCATAAACAGGTTTTAACCCTAAATTCTCCTTATCCATTTTCAGAAAAGTATAGATAACCAGAATTAATAAAGAACCGGCTTCAGCCAGTGAAGAAGCCATTGCTGCCCCGGATATACCCAGATTGAGACTGAAAATAAACAAGTAATTACAAGGGATATTGATAAGAACCGCCATTATAGCCGCCCACGACAAAACTCTCGTTTTCGTAATTCCCACGAAGAAAGAGCGGAATGCCAGAAATGGAAAAGAGAATAGCAGACCGAAACATCTCCATGTCAGATAATCAACCGCAGCATTATAAATCTCCGGTGAACGGATGAAATACCTCAGGATAACAGGTGACAGTATATAGGACGCAAGACTTAAAAACATAGCCAGTCCACTCAGAAACAATAATCCCTGGAAGAAAGTCTTCCCTGTTTCTTCGTATCTTTGTTCCCCGTTTCTGCGGGCAATCATAACCTGTAAACCCAAACTAAAGCCAAAACCAAGCATATAAATGGCCAGATAATAAACACTTGCAAGCGCAGAAGCACCTAACTCCACTTCGCCTACATGTCCCAGAAAAATAGCATCAGTAATATTGATTAATTGCTCCATCAGGATGCTCATCATCACAGGAAAGTTGATGAGCCATATTTGCTTATACGTATAATTCATTGTTCAACTAAAATAAACGCATGCCACACAGCTATGCGCATAGCTGCGTGCCACTCGATGTAAATAATCAGATAGGAAAACTCTGTGACGAATTACAAAAATCCGTCAGGATAGCCGAATAGCTTTTATTGGAAAGTACTATTCGTGGAGCGTAGCTATATACAGAGTTGATGTTTCATGAGTTGAACAATCGTTTTATGTGAATTCTACACAGCAAATGTAGGAAAAATAATAAAAAAGCAAGTGATCTTACCCGGATAAATCAACGGTTATTATATTTTTGCGTGAAATTACTCCACTGCATGAAATCAACTGAAATCACAAGAGAAGAGATGTGGGCAAAGCAACATTTGTCTGCAAATGAAATCGACTATGCCATATGGGAACAGGATAAAGTTGTGCTACAACAGATGTCCAAAATCAGCAGAAGTTGCTCATTTGTAGTTGATGTTTATAAATACAGATATGCTTTCGCATCTTCTAACTTTGCAGATATACTGGGATATGACAGCCGGAAAATAGCTACTCTGGAGAAGCAGGGAGATTATTTGGAATCACGCTTTCATCCGGACGATTTCGCCCGACTGGAGCAATTGCAGATTAACCTTAGCAAGTTTATCTATAGCCTACCTCACGAACAAAGAAATGATTATTGTAATATCTATAGTTTCCGGCTGATGAATGCCAAACAACAGTACATACGGGTAATCAGCCGGCAACAGGTTTTAGAACAAAGCCTCAACGGAAAAGCGTGGCTGATACTTGGAAATATAGAGATTGCACCCAATCAGACGGAAACTGATCAAGTGGAATGCACTGTATTGAATCTCAAAAATGGAGAAATGTTCTCGCCTACTTTAGTATCTATTCCACGGATTCATCTGACACAGCGTGAACTGGAGATTTTACAGCTTATTCAAAAAGGATTATTAAGTAAAGAGATAGCTCACAATCTCTGCATCAGTATTCATACGGTCAATATTCACCGGCAAAACCTATTGCACAAATTAGGGGTACAGAATTCTATCGAAGCTATCAATGCAGGATTAAAGTCAGGAATACTAAGCTAACCGCTCTGCGAAAGAAATATGCAAGTTACGGCATCCAGTCCATAATTCCTGTAACCGGATGCAGACTTCTCCATTCCACAAAGTCCTCATAACTGCGTATGCCATCCCGGATAACAGCCTTATAATACTCTATTCCCATAATCTTTTCCGACTCGGGCGTATCATATTTCAATTTTAAAATGGCATACCTTGTTTCATCAGTCAAAACAGCGGAAAGCCGTTCGGCAAACTTCTCAAAATAGCCATCATACCGGGAACCTTCCAAAATATGGATCATATCTATCTGCCAAAGCGCATTATCTGCATCCCGATACCAAGCATGCCACTCCACACATGCTTCCTCTGTATCCAGCAGATTCTTATGCTCCATCTTCATGAAAGACTTGTTTTCCGTAAACTTCACCATTGCCTGAAAGCTATCACACAGACTAAATTGTGAGGTATAAATATGAAAATCAATGTCAAGATGCTTCATCAGCAATCCTGTACTCAAAGAACCTACTAAATTTACTCTGGCACCTATACTTTCCCAAATAGGGATGATCTTTGTGTCTTCTATAATTTTCCGGGCTTTCTGTTGATTCCGTCTGGCAAGATCAAGAATATCCATTGTTGTTCTTTTGTAATGACGTGCAAATGTAGAAAAAAGGACGGATATATAGCTATAAATAACTATTTAATAACCTGATAATTCGGACTAACTTTGCCACCCTTTCCAAACTTCCCAGATAAAAAATTAAAAGAGTTATGACATTCAATCTATCAGAACAACAGGAAAAAAAGTACTTGCAACAGGTCATCGGCATCATTAACGATACGATTCAGAACACCGATACATCAGTCAAAGAACATGTAGAAACCTTACAGGAATACAAAGATTATATCTGGTCAAACAAAGATATCGATCCGCATGAAATCCGATCCATGCGCGAAAGCATCCTCAATCATTTCGCACTGGGTGAAAGCGTAATTGACAAACGCAGGCGGTTGGGCAAAATATTGGATATCCCCTATTTCGGACGGATAGATTTCGAGGAAAAGAAAAACGGCAGTAGTGTTTTACCTATTTATATAGGCATACATACGTTCTATGATTCACAAAGTAAGACGAACCTGATATACGATTGGCGGGCTCCCATTTCCGGTATGTTCTACGATTACGAACTGGGGAAAGCGGTTTATACCTCCCCTACCGGTGAAATCAGCGGAGATATTTCACTTAAACGCCAATACCGCATCCGTAAAGGCAAAATGGAATATATGATAGAAAGCTCGCTGACTGTACATGATGAAATTCTTCAGAAGGAACTCAGCAGCAATGCCGATGATAAAATGAGGAATATTGTCACCACCATCCAGCGGGAACAGAACCGGATCATTCGCAATGAAGAAGCCCACGTGCTCATTATCCAGGGAGTTGCCGGATCGGGCAAGACATCCATTGCCTTACACCGCATCGCCTACCTGCTCTATAAGTTGAAAGGGAATATTTCCTCAAAAGATATACTTATTATTTCACCCAATAAAGTTTTCGGTGATTATATCTCGAACGTACTTCCCGAGCTTGGCGAAGAAAGTGTGCCCGAAACCAGTATGGAGCAGATTCTTTCGGGAGTTCTTGAAAACAAATACAAATACCAGAACTTCTTTGAACAGGTAACGGAATTACTCGAAAAAACGTCCTCGGACTTCATTGAACGGATCAAATACAAATCTTCCTTCGAGTTTATTTCACAGCTCGATAAGTTCATCCTCTATATGGAAAACAACTACTTCAAAGCAGCAGAAGTAAAACTCACCAGGCACATCACAATTCCAGCCGAATATATTGAAGAGCAATTCAGACGCTTCAACCGTTATCCCATGCGCCAGCGTTCTGAAGCTATGACGGATTATATCCTGGAAATGATGAAGGTGCAATACTACTTTACAATTACCACTTCAGAGAAAAATCTGTTGAAGAAAGAAATAAAGAAGATGTTTGCAGGTAACAACGATCTTCAGATTTATAAAGAGTTTTTCGTATGGGTAGGTAAACCCGAACTATTCAAATTACGCAAGAACCGGATGTTGGAATACGCTGACCTGGCACCTTTGGTATACCTGCATCTGGCTTTAGACGGAAATATTGCTTCGTCCGGTGCCAAACATCTTTTGATAGACGAAATGCAGGATTATTCTCCTATCCAATACAAAGTAATTCAGAAACTTTACCCCTGCCGGAAGACTATTCTCGGAGATGCATCACAATCTGTCAACCCTTATGGTTCGTCAACAGCCGATATGATTCGGAAAGCATTCACTATAGGCGAAATAATGAAACTATGCAAAAGTTACCGCTCTACGTTTGAAATCACGGATTTCTCGCAAAAGATTCAGACCAATCATGAATTAGAACCTATCATACGCCATGGTGAACCTCCTGCAATCCTACGGTTTGAAGATGTAAAACAGGAAATACTGGGTATTTTCAGTATAATTTCTTCTTTTAAAAAGTCCGGTTATACGTCACTCGGGATAGTATGCAAAACCGAAACACAGGCAAGAGAACTATCAGAAAGTCTCCGGGTGCATACCGGTGATATCCATTTCCTGTCCAATCAAAGCTCTGCTTTTATGAAAGGTATTATCGTTACCTCATCTCACATGGCAAAAGGGTTGGAGTTTGACGAAGTAATCGTTCCCTATGTCAACGACAAGAATTACAACTCAGCCATTGACAAAAGTATGCTCTATGTAGCTGTAACAAGGGCTATGCATAGACTGACACTAACCTACAACGGACGACCAAGTGAATTTATTCCTGCCTCCGTCAGATAAAATGCTGCATTTCTTTATCTACCTAATTACCAATTAGTTCTGTTTCAGCAGACCGGACGAAGTGTTTCAAGCAATGGAACCGCCAGTTTCAAGCAATGAAACCGATAGTTTCAAGTAATGAAACAAGCAGTTCCAAGTAATGAAACTGACAGTTTCACACCGAGAAACCAATCATTCGGTAAAGGATTCCAGTTTCTTTCCAGAATCTCCCTTTACCTTTGCAATATCAGAATAAACCAAAGTATTAATTATTAAAAATAGAAGAATATGAAAAAGTTAGTTTTATTATTAGTATGTATGTTCACAATGCACACAATGGTAATGGCAGATAATGACAAACCGATCCAGGTAAATCAACTCCCTGCAAAGGCTCAAACTTTCCTCAATACCTACTTTAAAGATCATAAAGTGGCATTGGCAAAACAGGAAACAGAATTATTCTATAAAAGCTACGATGTGGTCTTCACTAATGGAGAAAAAGTAGAATTCGATAAGGCGGGAGAATGGACAGAAGTTAAATGCCAGCAAAGTGAAGTCCCTGCACAGATCATCCCGGAAGCAATCCGTACTTATGTAAAGACAAACTATCCGGATGTTAAAATCTTACAGATTGAACGGGATAAAAAAGAATATGAAGTAAAGCTGTCTAACCGTTGGGAAATCAAGTTCGACTCTAAGATGAGAGTAATTGACATTGATGACTAAAATAAAAAAACAGTAAATCATCGAATAGGAGGAAACACCTCTTCCTCTATTCGATGATTTACTGTTTTTTGACTTTAAGTTCCCGACCCGTTTAATGTTACTTCCGATAGAAATCAAATGCAATGGCACAATGTTTTGTCATAAAACCACACCGCTCCAGCGTCCTGCGTGAAGCAACATTATCAGCTGCACACCCTGCAATAGGAGTATATCCCGCTTTTAAGCATGATTCTTTAAGATGTGAAATAATCATCGTTGCATACCCCTGCCTGCGGAATCATCAAATGACTTGCAGAAAGCACTCTTAATCTGAAATTCTTTCAACGCTCTTCCGAATATTTCTTCTTTTCGTGAAAGCAGTTCATCAGACAGATAGAATTCAATCAGCTCTCCTTCTTCCGACTGAATGAAATACCCCACTCTTTCTTCATCCTGTTCGATACAGAAACAAGTGCCTTTTGCAACCAGCCACTCGCAGTGTAACTCCTGGGGGTAACGCAAAGAATCCAGATATTGATTTCTCAGATTCAGAAGTGATGCCAATGGTACAGCTTTAAATTCAATCATAATTCCGTTTTTGCTAAAGATACGAAAGTTTTCCGGATACGAAAAATTACTTTACTAAACGGATGTATTCCCCATATCCTTCAGCCTGCATCTTCTCTTTAGGAATGAATCTCAACGAAGCACTGTTGATGCAATAACGCAAACCACCTTTATCTGCCGGACCATCAGTGAAGACATGTCCTAAATGGGCATCACCCGTAGCACTTCGAACCTCTGTGCGTACCATACCATGAGAAGTATCCATCTTCTCATGAATAAGTTTACGGTCAATCGGTTTTGAGAAACTGGGCCAGCCACAGCCGGAATCAAACTTATCAGTTGAAACGAACAAAGGCTCACCCGTAGTGATATCTACATAAATACCGGGACGGTGTTCATTCCAATAATCATTATGAAAAGCCGGCTCGGTTGCATTCTTTTGAGTCACGGCATATTGCTCCGGGGTGAGTTTAGAACGCAACACCGTATCATCCGGTTTACTATAAACAGATTTTTTCGGCATTTTAGCCTTACGCGCCAAGTCAAATAGTTCAGGATGGATATGACAATATCCGCCCGGATTCTTATCCAGATAATCCTGGTGATAGTCTTCCGCCGGATAGAAATTCTTCAAAGGCTTTATTTCTACTGCCAGCGGACGGGAGTAAGCTGTTGCCAGACGGTGCACAGTTTCTTGAATAACCGCTAAATCAGCCGGGTCAGTATAATAAATACCCGTACGATATTGGGTACCCTTGTCATTACCCTGCCTGTTTACGCTGGTAGGGTCGATGGTTTTGAAATAAAGATCTATGAGAAAAGGCAGGTCCACTTTGAGGGGATCATACTGCACTTTCACGGTTTCTGCAAAGTCCGTAGTTCCGGTACATACTTGTTTATAAGTCGGATTGGCAATATTGCCGTTTGCATAGCCGACCTGCGTAGCTTCTACGCCATCAATTAGTTTCAGGAAATGCTCGGTTCCCCAGAAACAGCCTCCTGCCAGATAAATTTCCTTGGTTGATTCCATATCTTTTTTCCTTTCTGCCTGCCCTGCCTGATTATTGGCACAAGCCAGACAACTTATTAACAATACAAATATAAGTTGTTTCATATCTTCAGCTCTCCAACAAATCTTATGCTATTGATATATGAATATATAACAATCAAACCGATAGGATAGTTGAACACAAGAGACTACAATATAGCGCTGCCTGTATTCTCTTCTATAAAAGAAGTGCGATCCGGCTCATAGTTTATCTCCGCCTTCCGGGCCTGCGAGTGCTGAAATTGTCGGGCTACTTTAAACTCCTTCCCTTCTTTCAATAAATAAGAACCTGTCTGCTTAAACCAGAAGCCCACATTAGCTTCTATACATTGACGACGAATCTCCAAAACCCAGTCATAATCGCATACACGCGCCTCCCTTCCAGATTCTCCTCCGGCTACAACCTGCTCAACCCACTCACCTAACTCTCCCCTGAAATCTATCCGGCTGAGAAGCGGTTCGCAAATAATAATTTTATGCTTTATGGGAGCTGCCTTATAAATAGGCAGGCGATAGTCAATCCGATCCTGATTCTCCATCGTACAACAGATTGTTACATTATCATATCCTTCTCCCCAATCTGAGGGTAAACAATCCTTCAGTCGGTCAATACGCTTAGTGATAAACAGAAAGTGGAGATCTTGTCTCAACCGCATCATCTCCCATGCTTCAGGACGCCATTCATCAGCATCTTCCACCAGAAAATCAGAAGTGAAACATGTATAGACCAGGTTACCGGAAGGTATCTTGTAAGTTTTGTTTTTCTTTTGCTGCACAGGCAGATTGAACTTCTCTGTCTTTGCCACAACGGAACTATCCTTACCATATTTACCATCTGTACGATAAACATAGCAATGCTGACAGCCTGTACTAAACTTATGACAGCCATGCCAGGGATTCCACATCGAAGTCTTTACACCTATTCGCAGCATATGTTCATTGTCTCCATAACTCTATGTCTTTATTATTGCTTTCACAAAGTTATGCATTGCCCTTATTCCAGGCAGTATTCGAGTTCTTTTTTATGGAACTTTTACATGCGCTTATGAAAAGAAGCATGAAAAAGAAAAAGGGACTCTGCAACATTTATGTCGACAGAGTCCCTTTTTCTATATTGCCAATAAACTAATTCATTGTCGCCGGTGTCTTCAGCTTCACATCTGCCCAATCAGACCATGTAGGAGAAACCATATACTGAGGTTCCTGCATCTTGCCAATCAAAGCAGTAGCTTTCTTCACCTCTGCATTGGTCTTTTCAAACAGCTCTTTCATGGTTAAATCTCCCTTTGCATCCTTGATACATTTAACCAGGAAATAAGTATAATATCCCTGCTTCTTATCATGATAAACACTGGAAGTCTGGTCACCGCTACTGGATGAGAAACTCAAGGTATGTCCCTGTGGCAAACCCACCTTCGGTACTACACGTACCCCTTTTTGGGCCAGCAACGGAGCAGCACTCTTGTAGCCACCACTAAAGCAAGCATCCAGAAAAACATAAGCTCCCTTGATAGGATAGGTTGCCAGACGTTTATATAAATCCGCCAGAGAAATACCCAGACGAATGTTCTTACCCGTAATATCTACCGGCAGCAGATAAGGTTCTTTCGTAGCCTCATCATTATTACCATGACCGGAATAATAGAATATCAATTCCGCTTCAGGATCAGTACTTGCCATATTCACCAACCAGTCAAGCTGTTCGTGCATCATACCAGCCGTAGCATTCGGAACAACTTTCAGTTGTCCATCAGGTACACCAAATGTACGTACACAATATTCACGGAATACCATAGCATCATTCACGGCATAAGGCACATTTATCTCTGCATTAGCACCGGTTATGCTATAATCTTCGTTACCAATGATCAATGCATAACGGTGACGATTCACAGCACCCACAGGAATATCTTGCAGCAACTCAGTATTGAGTCCTAAACTAACATTCTTAAGATCAACAGCCTTACGAACAGCTCCGTCAATCTTGATTGTGCTGGATGCCGTTAAGTATTCACCCACCTTCACCTTATAGGCTTCACTCAGATAAGAAGAACGGGAATCTTCACTCACGCTTACCATCACAGCGATTGAATCACCATCGAAACGCTTGTTCACCAGGAAACCATAATCCAGTGTTGCTACATCACCCGGAGCAATACTATCAATCGTCATTTCAGGTACATCAGTTGTAAACACATTATTCGGCAACTTGAAGTTCAATTTCACATTACGTGCTGTCTTTGAACCGAAATTCTGCAAAGCAAGCGTCAGCTTACCATTCTTACCTAAAGTGATAGAAGAACCTTCGGAAGCAAAGAACTGATGATCCGCCACACGCAGGCGCGGCATAGCATATTCCTGTGTATTAACAATCAATTCCGACGGATCAGCATCAAAACCATTCGCTTCAAATGCATAGATATTAATCTTGGCCAGCGCTGACGGCATTTCTTTCTTTACCAGATAACGGAAAGTGTATTGCTTCGATGTTCCTGCGGGAATATTACCACCATCCAACTCACGGGGACCGTCGAAATATTCATCATATCCCTGTTGTTCGGAAAGACGGAGGCGGATGTTATAAGCATCCCCCTGTCCCTTATTCTCAACAGAAAATTGAACAGCAAAACTTTCACCGGCATCTATTACCTTATTATTATTACCATCAATAAAACTATCCACATGGATGACCAACATAGCAGGTTCCACCGGCACAGGAGCAGATTCCTGTTGCTGTGCCACCCCTTCAGTCTTCTTCAATGCCTCATTATAGGCCAGCAAACGGGATGGGAAAGAAGTATATGAAGCACCGTCAGTAATAATTTTCATCAAGACTTCATACTCAGATTTCATATCCATATACTGATATACACCCGCCAACCCCTGCATATACATTTTAGATGAAGGTTCTTTTTCCAGAATTTTCAGGAACAGGTCTTTAGCATCCAGCAGATAACCGGAAGCACGCTGACGTACCAACGCATATTCGGTATCATTAGCAATAGTAGCACCGTTATTCACAATTTCAGTAGCTACATTGAAATTAACACGTGCCAATCCGGTGAGTAACTCAAAACTATCGGGATGGAGAGCATACAAACGTTTGTAGATGTCAAGCGCTTCCTGATTCTTTCCCTGGCGTTCCAGAATACGTGCCTTGATGGGCAATACCTTATCATTATTGGGATCAACTTCAAGAATACGATCGATGGCTGACAGTAACTTCGGCATATTGTTCGTGGCAATATGCACATTCACCAGATTATAAAGGAAATCAAGCGAAACAGGATACTTGGCTATGGCTTCCTCCAAAACACGTTCCTGTTCAGAATAATTCTTCTGCGACTGATAAATCATATTCATATATACATAGCAGTCTTTCTGCTGTGTATCTGTTCCCGTGCTTAAATACTCCTGGAAATACTTCAACGCCTGCGAATACTTTTGGAGATTGTAGGCAGATACCGCCGCATAATATACTACAGAAGCATAGCGGTTATCCTTGGGAAGCAACTCGCTCTGAAAAACCTTCAGCCGGGGCATCTCAATATAAGCTGCCGCAAAATCCAGCGCCTTAGAGGGTTGCTTCTGTTCGGAATAATACACTGCACCATTCAACAGATAAGGATACATAGCACGCAAACGATTCTTGGCGCCACTCAAATACTGACCGTTATCCGGTGCTTCTACAACTTTCATGAAATTCTCGTAACTGTCCAGCAAATAGCTATACATACCCGTCACGTTCGTTCCTTTATCGCGCTCACTTTCAAAAAGCACATATTGTTGGTTAGCACGCTTAGAAGCAGCAGCGGCATCCTGTGCCACTACTCTCCCATATGCTCCCAACATTAAAAAGATTGTCAGTACTAAAAAATTCTTCATATTTATTTATTAGCTCCTCACTAAATTATTTTGCAGGAAAAGCATCCATGATTACAAACTCTACGTTAATCTTACGGAATTCACCACCGCGTTCTTTGGCTACTTCCACATGATATTCATATTCGTTCTTGGTGTTATCCAGTGTGGTTACATTCTTTTCTATATAATTCTTCACACCTGCCGCACGCATCAAAGCCAACTGTTCATTAGCAGTAATGCCCGAAGCCTTTGTTACGGTAATATTATCAAGATTACCATCCTTATAATAAGGTTCATCGATAAATTCGCCATATTGTCCGTTATAGGCAATGCGTCCGCGAATAGGACTTGCATCGGCAGAACCGGTAACAATGACCTTCACTTGTTTACCTTCAGACAGATACTTGGAGAAATCGCCTTCAAAAGCATTCTTGATTATCTTCATCAGAGACATTGCGGCATTGGAACGTTCAATATCATAACCACCTGACGGGAAGTCCTCCTTTGCAGAAAACTCTTTATTGATCACCTCATACTGGTAGCCCACTTTGTAGTTCAGAATCTTATTACCATTAGCATCCACACCCGGAATTACTTCTGTCCTCACATCAATCTGTGTATTTTCCGTAATCAGCTTATCCTGCTTCTTTTCTTCGATTACAGCTTCTTTGATCTCCTTCAGCTGAATTTCTTCACGACTTGCCTGCTGCATAATTTCCAGCGGAACAAAGTTTTCATCTGCTTCCAAGGCGGTCAACTTAGTGCGACCGATATTATCATAAATATAGACCTTATTTGTAGTCTCATTACGCACTTCTACATAAGCCAACTCAAATTCGTCCTTATCATTCAATACATAAACCGCATTATCAAATTTCAGGTTCTTACCATCCTTAAAGTCGCCTACTTCATTTGAAGGCACTTCCAAAGCAATCGCGGGCAATGCATTAAATCCGATGTTCAGCATATTCTTGGAAGCGTCATATTCTCCCACGAAAGGATTATCAATAGAGATGCGGTCGCCTGCCAACTCCGTTGCCACTTCCTGAGCAAACAATTGTTGTTGCTTCAGGCGAGTCTCGTCATTCACACGGATAGCATAATCTTCCATGGACTCACCCTGCATCATCTTCACCCACTCGTTCATCTTAGCATCCACTTCCTTACTCATCAATTTACCAAAGAAAGGATTCAAACCATTAGCATCCCAGAACACAAGTCCTTTGGCGCGATTGGAAAGCATGAATACATCGCTCGTTTGCTTGTTTACAAAGAAGCGACTACCCGTCACACCACCCGGATTTTCATCCAATGTCTGTTCAGGCACACTGTTTTTCAAGTTCATGATGACAATAGCGTTACCATCTTTAACCACACTGATATATTTGCCATCCGGATGAAAGGACGGAGAAGTCAGTGTTCCACCTATCTTATCAAAGATATCCACCTTATCCCATGTCTTTGTGTCGAAAATAGTCAGACGCTTGTCTGCCGTCACAACAGCCATTTGAGAAGCATCGGCAGAAAAGACCAATTCAGTTACTTCGGCAGGCATCGGAAGAGAAGTACGCAGTTCTTTTGTCTGGAAATTCCAGATATCGATATTCTTACCGGTTCCGGCAGCGATAAAATAGTTGTTGGGACTCATAGTAATAGCCGTCGCGACAGCTTTTCCCTGAATATAAGCCTGAGGCAAATATGCTTTTGTGTCGTAAACTATGATTTCTCCTAAAGAATTGGAAACCAAAAAATTGCGTGCATCAGCACCATAGCACATGGCAACAGGGACAATGTCTCCCTTTGATGCATCTTTCATCAACTCAGCGCCTACAGGTCCGGGCACAAAGAAATTCAGATTCTTCCTGCCCTTCAGTTCCTTGCTCTTACGCTGCTCTTTCAGTTCAAAAAGCTTTTTGTTCCGGTCACGGAAAGAATAAATACTAACAGGTTTCTTCCCCCGCATCAAAGCCAATGAGCTACCCGTAGGGTTAAAGGCTATTTTATCAACATCTCTCAGATCGACAATAGGGATATCGCGAATCGTAAGCAAAGAACCATCCGACAGGAAAGCTGTACAAAACGTTGTATTGTCAAATGCCGAAATACGTTTCGCTGAAGGAAAACTCCTTTTCACCTGTACCTGCGCCATTGCCTGACTGCCAAAGAAAGCAGCCACAATACAAAATGCAATACCCTTGACCGGGCGGAACCACATTCTCATTTCATCCATATCTTTAATGTTTATAATAGTTTATGTTTCATACTATTTGCAAATATAAACATTAAATTCCTATCAAGCGGTCAACAAATTCCTGTTTTTTTTGTTTAAGGAGGCTTTTAACAGGATAAACAGGTAAAAAACAAGATTAAGAGGATCAAAAAGATAACTATGCGGAATATTTATTTGTCACGGAAATCAGTGACAAATATTAAGAATGTTTCAATCCCATCTTTTCAGCACGCTGCAACATAAAAGTGCGTGCAGCCTCGTATTCATTGGGTATCACTCCATCCAAAATAGCATCTTTAATGGCGCTTTTCAGAGTTCCTACTTGCTGGCAGGGTTCCAGATTGAAAGTTTTCATGATTTCTTCTCCACTGATAGGTGGCTGGAAATTGCGAACGCGGTCGCGCTCTTCAAGATCCTTCAGTTTCTGACGCACCAGTTGGAAATTATTAAGAAAACGTTGTTTGCGCTCCATATTCTTGGACGTGATATCAGCTTCACACAATGTCATCAGATCATCAATATCATCTCCGGCTTCAAAGAGAAGACGACGTACTGCAGAGTCGGTTACCACATCATCAGCAATGACAATAGGACGCATGTGCAAACTTACCAGCTTCTGTACATACTTCATTTTTTCATTCATCGGCAATTTCATTCTCCGAAAAATCTCCGGTACCATCTTCTCACCAATGAAATTATGATTGTGAAATGTCCAGCCTGCACGAGGTTCCCAACGTTTGGTAACAGGTTTTGCTATGTCATGCAACAGGGCAGCCCAGCGCAACCAAAGATTATCGGTTTTGCGACTGATATTATCAAGTACTTCCAAAGTATGATAGAAATTGTCCTTATGAGCCCGTCCATTGCGGGTTTCCACACCTTGCAATGCAGCAAGTTCCGGAAAAATCAACGGCAACAGTCCGGAACGATCCAAGTCAATAAAGCCTTTGGAAGGAACTGGAGAGAGCAATATCTTATTTAGTTCCTCCGCAATACGTTCCTTAGAGATAATAGAAATACGTTCACAATTGCGACACAAAGACTCGAACGTAGCATCATCAATATAGAAATTCAATTGGGTAGCAAAACGGATGCAACGCATCATACGCAACGGATCATCACTGAATGTGATATCCGGATCAAGCGGCGTACGGATAGTCTTTTCTTTTAAATCCTCTATGCCACCAAAAGGATCTACCAATTCTCCGAAACGGCTTTGGTTCAAACAGACAGCCAGTGCATTAATAGTAAAATCACGACGATTCTGATCATCTTCCAACGTACCATCTTCAACAATAGGTTTACGCGAATCACGTTGATATGATTCCTTACGCGCACCTACAAACTCCACTTCTGTCCCACGGTATTTCACCTGTGCAGTACCGAAATTCTTAAATACAGCCACGTGCGCTCCACGCCCCAAACATTTGCCCAATGCTTCAGCCATTTCTATACCACTGCCAACCACTACGACATCAATATCCTTAGAAGGGCGTTGCAGGAAAATATCGCGTACATATCCACCAACCACATAGCATTCCAATCCCAATTCATCTGCCGTCTCGGATATCCGTTTAAATATGTCGTCACTAAAATGTTGTTTCAATTCTTCTGTTGTCAACTCAACCATAATACATCTTTAAAAAATAATCATATAGTTTTCATTCCGGAGAGTAGAAAGTCTCTTGGTCTATTTTTCCACCTTCCATGTATCCGAACCGTGTCATCCTCGTATTTGCTCCGTACCTATACGCTTGGACTTGGTACGGACCAGGTACGGCTTTGATACGGACCGGGTACGATGAGGACAAATAATTGTTCCAAACATCCGATATCTTAAGAAAACTAAAATACAATTTATCTATATTTGAGGCTGCAAAGATACGGATATTATTTATAATTTTGTCCTCACTAACAGAAGAACAACAGTTATGAAGACAATGATACTTCTTGCGTGCCTCTGTTGCACGCTCTTCTCTTGCGAGAATGTGGAGAAAAAAGCCGGTGAAAAATTGCAAACCGCCCGTGAAGCTTTTGAACGGGGAGACTTCAGTGAAGCAAAAATGCAGATTGACAGCATTAAGATATTATACCCAAAAGCTTTTGAAACTCGTCGTGAAGGCATCAGTCTGATGCAGCAGGTAGAACTGAAAGAACAGGAAAAAACACTTGTTTACCTGGATAGCCTGCTTCAAAAGAAACAAAGCGAATTGGATGCCATAAAAGGGAAATTCACCCTCGAAAAAGATGCCGAATATCAGAAAATAGGCAACTATCTGCACCCCTCACAAGTAATAGAAAAAAATCTGCATCGTTCATATCTCCGCTTTCAAGTAAACGAAACCGGACAAATGAGCATGACTTCCATTTATTGTGGTCCAAGCAATATTCACCACATCAGCGTAAAGGTTATCGCACCCGATGGTAGTTTTGCTGAAACACCCGCCTCCAAAGATAGCTATGAAACAACTGACCTGGGGGAAAAGATAGAAAAAGCTGATTATAAAATAGGAGAAGACGGCAATGTTATCGGTTTCCTTTATCTGAATAAAGACAAGAATATTAAAGTGAACTATCAGGGTGAACGCCCCTACTCCACTACGATGACTCCAGCAGACCGCCAGGCAGTAGCCAGTGTTTATGAACTGGCACAGTTACTTTCATCTATCACTGAAATTAAGAAAGAGATGGAAGAAGCAAATCTGAAAATAGAGTTTGTAAAACGGAAGATGCAGGAAAAGGAAGAAAAAGAGACGGAACAAGGAAAATAAACAAATTAAAGAAACCATTAAAACTCAAGATTGTTAAAACTACATTCGGAATAATATCTATAATCGAAAGCAAAAATAAGAATTTTGCAAATTCTTTGTAAGTTTGATTTAAGAGTCCAACATCTATTTATTTTTCAGATTTCACATACTATATATACGATGTAGGATAGCAACCTTTATGCCTTTTAATCTTTATTTCTATCTTTGTACTGAAAAACAACGTCATTCATTATGGGAACACCTTTTGTATATGGACGAATAGCCGATAAGAACAATTTCACGAATAGAAAAAAAGAAGTTGAACTGCTCAAGCGCAACTGCCGTACTGAAAATAAGCCATTCCGTATGGGATGATTTTGCTGCTTCCGTCCGAAAATATTTGGGGCGACTACTACCTTCTGTCACATTCTCAGATATGGCTCAAACATGCGAATTATCTTTCGGACTTGATTTCAAAGACAATAAAATGACATTTGATGAAATCTTGGATTTGCCACAAGCCATCAGTAGGGATTCCGGCAAAAAGATGGTGGTTTGTATCGACGAATTTCAAAATATCAACGAGTATGACGACCCTTTGGCATTTCAGCGGAAGCTACGCTCGCACTGGCAGAAACATACGGACGTATGCTATTGCCTGTACGGCAGCAAAAGACATATGCTACTGGATATTTTTCATAATTACAACATGCCTTTCTATAAATTCGGGGACATCTTATTTCTGGAAAAGATACCCAAAGAGGATTGGATCGAATTTATCGGAAGAAAGTTTTCTGAAACCGGAAAGGAAATTTCAGGAGAATTATGCGGCATGATTACCGACCTGATGAAGAATCACCCCTATTATACCCAACAATTAAGTCAGCAAGTGTGGTTTAGAACCGCGACAGTTGCCTCAGCCGAAGTAGTTGATGAGGCTTTCAGTGATATTATCGGGCAACTTAGTTTGCTTTTCGCCAATATCATCGATACATTGACACCACGGCAAATAAATTTTCTACTGGCAGTAGCCGATGGGGTTACAAACTTCTCATCAAAAGAAGTACTCATTAAATATCAGTTGGGGACATCTGCTAATATCAAAAATCTAAAAAAGGCAGCAACTGAAAAAGATTTGGTTGATATTTTACCGGGAAACCGGATAGAACTACAAGACCCCATATTTGAACATTGGCTGAAACATATTTATCGCACGAGATGAAATCGTTAAAGTCCCGAAAACAAGGTTCTTTTCCATTGTACCAATAATATGCGCTAAGAAGCATTCTTATAGAGAATAAAAAGAAATATCTTCCTAAATATAAAAACGAACGCGGGACAACTACATTAAGAAGTCATCCCGCGTTCATTATAATATAATTTATGCCATGAAAATTCTATTACCACTGCAACCGTGGCAAGAACTTACTCAAGCAAGTACGTAATGCACTCAAGGTAATAGGCTTTACCAATACTTCCGAAGCACCGGCAGCCATTGCATTTTCACGGTCAGCCGTAAAAGCATAAGCAGTCTGCATGATAATAGGAAGTTCTTTCTCCTCTTCACGGATAATCTTTGTTGCTTCCAAGCCATTCATGATAGGCATTTTAATATCCATAAGAATAGCAGCTGTCTTTCCACGGTTCTCTTTGAACAGATTAACCATCTCTTCACCATTCTTCGCCCACAATATCTCGCATTTTTTGCCAATAATAGCCTTTATCAACTTAAAGTTACTATCATCGTCTTCCGCTACCAGTATCAGCGGACGGTAATCTTCTGATAAATTCCCTGTTTCCATGACCAATGTATTTTTGTTTAATGAGGCAAAGATATAAAAAATAATATAAATATATTATCTTTGGAGAAGATATGCTGCATCTCGGCATAAAAAATGAACGAGTTCATTTTATTCTGTACTCGGTTTGCACTATCTTTGCGCCTCAATTTAAAAATAGAGTATGATTTCAATAGACGGACTGGCCGTAGAATTCGGCGGCACCACCTTATTCAGTGACGTTTCCTTCGTTATTAATGAAAAAGACCGCATCGCCCTGATGGGAAAAAACGGAGCGGGAAAAAGTACCTTACTGAAAATTCTGGCAGGAGTACGCCAACCTACCCGGGGCAAAATCTCGGCACCTAAAGATAGTGTTATCGCTTACCTGCCGCAACATCTGATGACGGAAGACGGACGAACCGTATTCCAGGAAACCGCACAGGCTTTCTCACACCTGCATGAGATGGAAGCAGAAATAGAACGCCTCAACAAAGAACTGGAAACACGTACCGATTATGAAAGCGGCAGTTATATGGAACTGATTGAAACGGTTTCCGCCCTGAGTGAAAAATTCTACTCTATCGATGCTACCAACTATGAGGAAGATGTAGAGAAAGCTCTGTTAGGGCTCGGCTTCAGCCGCGAAGATTTCAACCGCCAGACCAGTGACTTCAGCGGCGGATGGCGTATGCGCATCGAGCTTGCCAAACTACTGTTGCAAAAGCCGGATGTACTGTTACTGGATGAGCCTACCAACCACCTCGACATCGAAAGTATTCAGTGGTTGGAAGATTTCCTTATCAATAATGGTAAAGCTGTTATTGTCATCAGCCACGACCGCAAGTTTGTAGATAATATCACTACCCGTACCATTGAAGTGACGATGGGACGTATCTATGATTATAAAGTAAATTATTCCAAATATCTGGAACTCCGCAAAGAACGTCGTGAACAACAACAAAAGGCTTACGACGAACAACAGAAGTTCATTGCCGAAACCAAAGAATTCATTGAACGCTTCAAAGGTACTTACTCCAAAACCCTGCAAGTACAAAGCCGCGTAAAAATGTTGGAAAAGTTGGAAATTTTGGAAGTGGATGAGGAAGATACTTCGGCACTACGGTTGAAATTTCCGCCATCCCCACGTTCCGGCAATTATCCTGTAATCATGGAAAACGTAGGTAAAACCTATGGCGATCATGTAGTATTCAAAAACGCTACACTGACCGTGGAACGGGGAGACAAATTAGCATTTGTCGGCAAAAACGGCGAAGGTAAATCCACCTTGGTGAAATGTATCATGAAAGAGATTGAACACGATGGCACGCTGACACTCGGACATAATGTGCAGATCGGTTATTTCGCACAAAACCAAGCTTCCCTGCTGGACGAAAACCTAACGGTATTCCAAACGATTGATGATGTGGCAAAGGGAGAAATACGTAATAAGATACGTGACCTGCTGGGTGCTTTCATGTTCGGTGGACCAGAGCAATCCATGAAGAAAGTGAAAGTGCTTTCCGGTGGAGAGCGCACACGACTCGCCATGATTAAACTGTTGTTGGAACCGGTAAACCTACTGATTCTGGATGAACCGACGAACCACCTCGACCTGAAGACCAAGGACATTCTGAAACAAGCGCTGTTGGATTTCGATGGTACACTGATTGTAGTAAGCCATGACCGTGACTTCCTAGACGGACTGGTTACCAAGGTCTACGAATTCGGTAATAAACAAGTAAAGGAACACTTAAGCGGCATCTACGAATTCCTGGAAAAGAAGAAGATGGAGTCACTCCGCGAACTGGAAAGGTAAACGTTCCTTAACAGGGCTTCCGCAACTTTTCTTGCGTCATATTGTTTCATTTTTATAAAACTCTAATTACGAGAACAATGAAACGATATGACGCTATAATAATAGGCTTCGGCAAAGGTGGCAAGCTACTGGCGGTCGAATTAGCCAACCGCAACTGGAAAGTGGCGGTCATCGAACGTTCCCCGGACATGTACGGTGGAACCTGTATAAATGTAGGATGTATTCCTACTAAAACCATGATAAACGAATCGGAATTCGCCGAACGTATCTATCAAGACGATTATAAGAAACAATCCAAGTTATATTCCCTCGCCCTAAGGCGCAAGGATAAGTTAGTCACCTTTCTTCGAGAAAAGAACGTCGAAAATCTGACGAATAACCCTAATATAACATTGTATGACGGAACTGCATCTTTTCTCTGTCCGGACACGGTAAAGGTAGTTCCTTCACCGGAAAGTGAAGATTACTTTGAACTGGAAGGAAAAGAAATCTTTATCAATACCGGTTCTACACCTATCCTACCCGATATTGATGGATTAAAAAACAGCCGATACATATATACAAGTGAGACATTGCTGCATAGCGAGATCCTTCCCCAACACTTGCTGATAATAGGAAGCGGAGCCATCGGACTAGAATTTGCCACCATGTATGCCGGATTCGGCAGCAAGGTCACTATTCTGGAAGCCGGTAAACGCTTCTTGCCGAAAGCTGATCGGGAGATTGTCGAATATATGCAGGAAAGTCTGAAAAGAAAAAATATAGAGATACGTCTGAATGCACGCGTACAATCCTTACATGATACAGCGAACGGCATTACCGCCGCCTATACGGATGCCTCGGACGGCACACCTTACTTTCTTGAAGGCGATGCCCTACTCATTGCAACAGGACGTAAACCTATGATAGATGATCTGAATCTGGAAAAAGCAAAAATACAGGTTAATGCACAAGGAGGGATCATTGTCAATGAGCAATTACGTACTACTGCACCACACGTCTGGGCCTTGGGAGACGTCAAAGGTGGGGAAATGTATGATTACCTTTCAATTGACGATTCCCGTATCATCTTAAATCATCTTTTCGGTAATAAGGAACGTTCTGTTGATGACCGCAATCCCGTACCTTACGCCATCTTCACAGATCCACCTATGGCACATATCGGTCTGACGGAAGAAGAAGCTATGAAACGTGGATATCCCATCAAGATTTCACGTCTGCCCGCCTCCGCCATCCCTCGTGCACGTACTTTGCAGAATATGGATGGGATGCTAAAAGCTATTGTAAATACGGATACGGAGAAAATACTGGGCTGCTCACTCTTCTGCGTGGATGCACCGGAACTTATCAATCTGGTAGCGTTTGTCATGAAAACCGGGCAGAAATCTTCGGCTTTACGCAACTTCATATTCACCCATCCCAGCATGAGTGAAGGTTTAAATGGATTATTCAAGGCTTTTTAATAACTAACATTTGGTAATTAAGCCGTTAACTTCTATCTTTGTCCGCAATAAAAAATAAGGATGCAGAGAAAACGGTACATAACACTCTTTTTTATATTCATCAGCATGGTCATGCTGGTGGTACCGGTTATTCCTCACCACCATCACAATAATGGGTTGATATGTATGAAGAATGACATAACTCCCAATTGTTGCGGACAACAACACACCCCGGATAGCGAACATTGCTGTTGCGATACGGGATGTGTTACTACTCACTTTTTCCAGCAAACTCCCAGCTCGGACAACGGATGGACACATCCGGATTTTCCACTGGTTATCACATTATTCTCCGAACCCCTTCTCAGACTATTGGTCCTCCCCGAAGAAAGCGGGCAAAGACAGGACTGCATATACCAGGAGTCACTTCATGGCACGTATCTCACACGTGCCACAGGACTTCGCGCACCTCCGTGTGTTCTTACTTTATCGTAAAGTCTGCAACTTTATTGCAGGCTTTTATCTCTAATTTTGCACACAGATAAAAGTAAGAACATTAAAATATCATCATGAAAAAAATTCTTTTTATGGGAGTCATGGGATTATTCCTGTTAGGCTCTTGCAATAGTAAATCCGGCGACGGACACGAAGGTCATAATCATGAAACAGAAAAACATGAGCACGAAGGTTGTGATCATGATCATGAAGGCGAAGACCACAATCACGAAGGTGACGAACATAACCACGATGGACATAGCCACGATGAACAAACAGCGGCCGGACATAGTGACGAAATCATTCTGCCTACTGCCAAAGCACAGGCTGCCGGAGTAAAATCCAATGTTGTAGAACCGGGGATTTTCCATCAGGTTATAAAAACCAGCGGTCAGGTAATGGCAGCACAAGGAGATGAGAGCGTGGCTGTAGCAACCGTAGCTGGTGTAGTATCTTTCCGTGGAAAGGTAATCGAAGGTATGAGTGTCAGTAAAGGTACACCACTGGTGACATTATCTTCCAAGAACATGGCGGATGGTGACCCCGTAGAACGGGCACGTATCGCTTATGAAGTTTCCAAGAAAGAATATGAGCGCATGAAAGCTCTCGTAAGAAATAAAATTGTTTCTGAAAAAGATTTCGCTCAAGCGGAACAAGCATACGAAAATGCACGTATCAGCTATGAAGCCGTAGCTAAAAATAGTTCAGCAAGCGGACAAGCGGTAATTTCTCCTATCAGCGGATATGTAAAAAGCCTGTTAGTGAAAGAAGGTGATTATGTAGCCGTAGGGCAACCGTTAGTCAGCATTACGCAAAACCGCAAATTGTTCCTGCGTGCTGATGTATCTGAGAAATATTACCAATATCTGCGTACTATTGGTTCTGCTAACTTCTGCACTCCTTATAATAATAAGGTATATACATTGAAAGACTTAGACGGGCGTCTTCTCTCTTATGGCAAGGCTTCCGGTGGTGATGGTGGATATTATGTACCTGTAACCTTTGAGTTCGACAACAAAGGTGATATTATCCCCGGTTCGTTTGTAGAAATCTTCTTATTGTCTTCCCCTATAGAAAACGTAATATCCCTGCCCCATTCAGCATTGACTGAAGAACAAGGCAGTTTCTTTGTCTACCTGCAACTGGATGAAGAAGGATATAAGAAACAACTCGTGACTCTCGGAGCCGATAACGGTGAAAGCGTACAGATTCTCTCAGGTGTAAAAGCCGGAGACCGCGTGGTAACCGAAGGTGCTTATCAAGTGAAACTGGCAAGCGCTACGAATGCGATACCGGCACACAGCCACGAACACTAAACTTATTTACTATTTGACAAGTTACTATTTACTATTTGGCTGCGCAATGCGTGAAGCTGATGATAAGAATAGTAAATGTCAAATGGTAAAAGACAAGGTGTATCAAATAGTAAATAGTAAATAGTAAAATAGTAAATATATCATCGTGTTAAATAAGATCATACATTTCTCACTTCATAACCGCATCCTGGTACTTGTAGCCTCGGTGTTGTTACTGATAGGCGGAACCTACACCGCCATGAACACAGAAGTGGACGTATTCCCTGACCTCAATGCACCTACGGTTGTTATCATGACCGAAGCAAACGGTATGGCAGCAGAAGAAGTGGAACAACTCGTTACATTTCCTGTAGAAACAGCAGTGAACGGTGCAACAGGTGTGCGCCGCGTACGTTCTTCATCTACCAACGGCTTCTCTGTAGTATGGGTAGAATTCGATTGGGATACGGATATTTATCTGGCCCGGCAGATTGTCAGCGAAAAGTTGGCCGTCGTAAGTGGAAGCCTGCCTACCGGTGTAGGTAAACCGACGCTGGGCCCACAATCATCCATTCTGGGTGAAATGCTGATTATCGGATTGACGGCCGACTCTACCTCCATGCTCGACCTGCGTACAATAGCCGACTGGACCATCCGGCCGCGTTTGCTCTCTACGGGCGGTGTGGCACAGGTAGCAGTACTTGGCGGTGATATAAAGGAATATCAGATACAATTAGACCCGGAACGGATGCGGCATTACGGCGTTACGCTGAATGAAATCATGACTGTAACCCGCGAAATGAATCTGAACGCAAACGGTGGCGTGTTATATGAATATGGTAACGAATACATTGTGCGTGGAGTACTTTCTACCGACCGTGTAGATCAACTGGCACGTGCCGTAGTACGTGGTGGAACCGCTTCGGGGAATGCTCCTATCTTACTGGAAGACATTGCAGATGTACATATCGGAGCAAAGTTACCCAAACTGGGTACAGCATCTGAACGGGGTAAATCCGCCGTACTGTTAACAGTAACCAAGCAACCAGCCACCAGCACACTGGAATTAACGGATAAATTAGAAGCATCTTTAAAAGACTTGCAGAAGAACCTGCCACCGGATGTAAAAGTCAGCACAGACATCTTCCGCCAGAGCCGCTTTATCGAAAGCTCTATCGGAAACGTACAGAAGTCCTTGTTTGAAGGAGGTATCTTCGTTGTGATTGTCCTATTCCTATTCCTTGCGAATGTACGTACAACGGTGATCTCATTGGTTACACTACCGCTTTCATTGATTACTTCACTGGTAACGCTGCATTATATGGGCTTCACAATTAATACAATGAGCCTCGGTGGTCTTGCCATCGCTATCGGTTCGCTGGTGGATGATGCCATTGTGGACGTGGAGAATGTATATAAACGACTCCACGAGAATAAGTTGAAGCCTGTGGAAGAACGCCTTTCCATACTGGAAGTAGTATTCAACGCATCGAAAGAAGTACGTATGCCTATTCTGAATTCTACGCTGATTATCGTAGTCAGTTTCGTACCACTGTTCTTCCTCACCGGTATGGAAGGCCGCATGCTGGTTCCACTGGGTATTGCATTCATTGTAGCACTGGCAGCTTCTACGGTAGTGGCATTGACAGTTACACCAGTACTTTGCTCCTATCTTTTAGGAAGAGACAAGAAGAAGGAACAGAAAGAGAGCAGCGACTCGTTCGTAGCACGCAAGATGAAACAGTGGTATGGTGCTGCATTGGCATTTGTACTGGGACATAAGAAGATCGTACTGGGCAGTACAATCGGTTTGTTCGTAGTTGCTCTGGTATGTTTCTTCACATTGGGACGTTCGTTCCTGCCACCTTTCAACGAAGGTTCGTTTACAATTAACATATCTTCTTTACCAGGCATCTCATTAGAAGAAAGTGACAAGATGGGACACCGTGCAGAGGAATTGCTACTCAGCATTCCCGAAATACAAACCGTTGCCCGCAAGACCGGACGTGCCGAACTGGACGAGCATGCACTTGGTGTGAATGTTTCGGAAATAGAAGCTCCGTTCGAATTGAAAGAACGTTCACGTAGTGAGTTGGTTGCCGAAGTACGCGAGAAGTTAGGTACTATCGTAGGAGCAAATGTGGAAATCGGCCAGCCTATCAGCCACCGTATCGATGCTATGCTCAGCGGTACGAAAGCCAACATCGCAATTAAACTGTTTGGTGACGATCTGAACCGTATGTTTACCTTGGGTAATGAAATCAAAGGTGCCATCCAGGATATTCCGGGTATTGCCGACCTGAATGTGGAACAACAAATAGAACGTCCTCAGCTTATCATTTCGCCCAAGCGGGAAATGTTGGCTAAGTTCGGTATCTCATTACCGGAATTCTCTGAGTTCGTGAATGTATGTCTTGCTGGTGAAACCGTATCACAGGTATACGAGAAAGGTAAAAGCTTCGACCTTACCGTACGTGTACGTGATGATCTTCGCGACGAAATGGAGAAGATACGCAACTTGATGATAGATACCAGTGACGGAAAGAAAATACCTTTGAACTACATCGCAGAAGTGCGTTCTGCCATGGGACCGAATACGATCAGCCGCGAGAACGTGAAGCGAAAAATCGTAATCTCTGCCAATGTTGCCGACCGCGACCTGCGCAGTGTAGTGAATGATATTCAGGCCCGTGTGGACAAGGATATTAAATTGCCCGAAGGGTATCATCTGGAATACGGTGGCCAATTTGAGAGTGAACAGGCAGCAAGCCGCACTTTGTTACTCACATCATTAATGAGTATTGCGGTGATCTTCTTACTGCTTTATCATGAATTCCGTAGTGTAAAAGAGAGTGCAATCATACTTATCAACCTGCCGCTTGCATTGATCGGTGGTGTGTTTGCTTTGTTGATGACAACGGGAGAGGTGAGTATTCCGGCTATTATCGGTTTTATTTCACTATTCGGTATCGCCACCCGAAACGGTATGTTACTGATCAGCCACTACAACCATTTACAACAGGAAGAGGGAATAAACGTTTACGATAGCGTAATCCGTGGCTCAATGGACCGTTTGAATCCGATTTTGATGACAGCATTGTCTTCGGCTCTCGCTCTTATTCCATTGGCACTGGGAGGAGATTTGCCGGGTAATGAAATTCAAAGTCCGATGGCGAAAGTTATCTTTGGCGGTCTTTTAACTTCCACGTTCCTGAACGGTTTCATCATTCCGATTGTTTATCTGATGATGCACCCTAAAAAACAACCATTAACAATATCAAACAATGAAACGAATTCTCATATTTAGTTTTATCACTTTTTTCCTATATGCGGGAATGCGTGCCCAATCGGTCGGCATAGACGAAGTGCTGCACCGTATTGAAGCAAACAATAAGGAGTTGCAGGCCAATGCGCAACTCATCACTTCACAGAAATTGGAGAACAAGTCGGAGAACAATTTGCCTGATCCCACTCTCTCGTATGCCCATCTGTGGGGATCGGAAGATAAGAGTGAGACGATAGGTGAACTTGTTGTTTCTCAGAGCTTTGATTTCCCGACCTTGTATGCTACACGCGGAAAAGTAAACCGGCTCAAAACCGGTGCGCTTGATGCGCAGTCTGCCGCCTTCCGTCAACAACTGTTGTTGCAAGCTAAAGAACTTTGTTTCGACATCATCATGTTGCAGCACCAGCAAGTGATTCTGAATGAACGTATGAAACAGGCTGAGGAACTCTCTGCATACTATAAGAAACGTCTGGAGACAGGTGATGCCAATGTATTGGAAACAAATAAGATCAATCTGGAGTTACTGAATGTGCGCACAGAATTCCGTACCAATCAGACTGCGCTTGATAACGCCTGGAAATCTCTCCTTGCACTCAACGGAGACCAGTCTTTGCAAGATAATGAGCTGAGCAGTTTCCGCTCCATCAACGACTATCCATTGCCCCTTCTTCCTACCAACTATGAACAGTTACGTTCGGAAGTGTTGGCAGCCGATCAGACTTTGCTGTCATTAAGCAGTGAAAGTGCTGCCGCCCGCAAACAGATTTCTGCAAGCAAACAAGGCTGGTTACCTAAATTGGAACTTGGATATCGCCGTAATACAGAGTCCGGTACTCCATTCAATGGAGTTGTAGTAGGCTTTTCCTTCCCGCTGTTTGAAAATCGCAATAAGGTTAAAATAGCCAAAGCGCAATCTCTGAACCTCGATTATCAGAAAGAGAACGCTGCTTTCCAAGCCGAAGCCACCTTGGCAAAACTATACAGCGAAGCACAATCATTGCAGACTTCCATCCAGGAGTACAGGGAGGCATTCAGTTCACAACAAGATCTTGCATTACTGAAGCAAGCTCTCACCGGTGGACAAATCAGTGTGATAGAATATTTTGTAGAAGTTTCTGTGATTTATCAAAGTAAGCAGAATCTACTTCAATTGGAAAATCAGTATCAGAAGGTAATGGCACAGATATACAAGAGTAAGCTATAAAAATATTATTCTTGTATCATAAAAGTAAAGCGAAGAATCGACTCCCACAATTGAAGGAGTTAATTCTTCGCTTTCTTTATAAATATCAAACTATAGTTCTGTAATCTTTCCCATAAAGAGGATGGCTCCCGTACTCTTTTCCTTAATCATAAAGGCAAAAGGACGATTCACAAAGAAGGGAACAGGAGAAGATGGATCGAATGAAGTTTCAAACATTCCTCCTACTGTAACCGCAGCCGCTTCGGTACCTTCCTCATCCACATTTATATAAGTAAACTGTTGCAGAAGGCCAATATATAATTCTGCACCGGACATATTGGCAAACTTTGCTTTATAAGCATCGAAAGCATCTTTCATCCCCATAGCTATCATGTCCTCTTCCAGCTCTTTGTCATATTCTACTTTAAAACGAGGAAGTTTAATTTGTAGTTCTTTTCCTACCATATTCTTACTCCACTGTTTCCAGTTCTCATAATTCAGGCTGGGTAAGCTTTCATCCAAGGTCTTATCTCCGGATGGCAACAGTATCACCATACTAAAAGCTTCATTGCCATAGGGTAATTCCGCAATAGAGAAATCATCAGTCTGGGTGTAATTGAACGTTGCGGTCTGGTTCATCATAGCTACTTTCTGCTGACTGCCGTCAACATTGGTAAAGTTATCCTGTCCAGTAGCCGACTTATCAAACTGGCTTTTCCAGATACCTTTAAAATAGAGTGCATTAATCAGATACATACGAGCATCCGCAGGTATTTCCTGAATAACCTCTTTTATGCAATTATTAGTCTGAGTGGCGCACCATTGGTTTATCACATCTTTGGCGGTCGGAGATGTGAAATCAAGTTCTTGCACCTGAGCATCGTACATTTTCTTATTTACATCAACAAAAGAGTCATAAACCTTAAAACCTTCCTCTATCCAGATAGAATTAGCTATTCCGAGTTGAGTTGTATTGTCCAAATCCAACAAAGCTGAAGTTAACTTTTGATTATAGTTGTTCAGATCATCAAGAGAGAAAGTATTGGCAGGGAATCCTAATACATTCTGCATCTCAGCAAGCGTATTATCAGTAGCCCCGTTCGTAATCATGGATAAACAAAGTGATGCACTCAATGGAGACACAAAAACATTCGGTTTTTCTTTTTCGGTACTGCACACCTGATCGAAGAAACGGAAAGCAAAGTCTGTACCTTTGTCCATAAACTCTTGTTCCGCACGGGTAAGATTGATGTCTTGACGTGGTTTAGGTTCCGGTTGAGAAGGATTCTCATCATTCTGACAGGCTGCAAGGATACTGAGTAGGCTTAGCGCAGCAATAGTTTTCTTTAGCATAAGCATTATAGTACTAGTTTTCTATTAAGTTACTCTGTTAGAATAAATGCATAAATTTATAAAATACTGCATCCTATAATAAATAAAACATTAATCTTTCCTATCTTTGCACCTAGGTTTTGTTGGAGTATGCCTTTCGGTATGCTTCATGAAAAGGGAATTGGGTGTAACTCCCAAACAGTCCCGCTGCTGTAAGCTCATTATAGAGGATTTACCAATCACCTATGCCACTGCCGGTATTCGCACGGTGGGAAGGCGGTAAATCCTGAGTAAGTCAGAAGACCTGCAAAACCTATCAAATTTTATGCCTTCGAGGAAAGGGCATGAGATACTTATATTTTTACAGCTATTTGTTATGATCAAGGATAATCCATGCCGATGCATCTGGCTACGGTTTTGTTTATATTGTTTCACATGCTTCCTTTGTGTCAATTTACAGGCACAGCAGGCGGGAGACTCCATTACGGGAAAGGTACATGCCATTCCGGAAGTGGGAATAAAGGGGCGACGTGTACCCCAACGTATATCTGTAGCGATGCCCATACAAGTACTTGAAAAAAACGAATTGGAAAATCTCGGACTTCAGAATATAGCTGATGCAGTTCGCCGTTTTGCCGGAGCCAATGTAAAAGATTATGGTGGTATAGGAGGATTAAAGACTGTTTCCGTCCGAAGCCTTGGCGCTACACACACAGCAGTAGCCTACGATGGAGTGGCTGTGAGCAACACCCAAGCGGGACAAATAGATATAGGACGTTTTGCATTGGATGATATAGACATGTTATCTCTGTCTGTTGGGCAAAATCATGATTTACTGCAACCTGCACGGCTTTTCGCTTCAGCAGGAATACTTTCTATATACAGTAAAAATCCTTTAGAAGAAACGGACAAAGCATATACCTTCAAAGGACAAATTAAAAGTGGTTCCTTTGGCTTAATAAATCCCTCTCTCACATGGGGACAACGTATAACACAACGAATCTGTTATACCTTGAATAGTAATTATCTACAAGCAGATGGAAATTATCCTTTTAAATTAATAAACGGCAAATATACTACGAATGAAAAAAGAAAAAATTCTGATATAAAATCATGGCACACAGAAGCAAATCTGTTTCATACATTGAAAGATAGTAGCCAACTGAACATAAAAGCATATTATTTCGATTCAGAACGTGGATTGCCAGGTTCAGTAATTCTCTACAATGATCAAGCCAATGAGCGTTTATGGGACAGAAATATCTTCATACAAGCCCGATACCTAAAAGACATTACCTCGGAATGGACCTTGCAGGGCCAAGCTAAATATAACTATTCGTGGAATAAATATGAAGATACAGACGTGAAATATGAAGGAGGTAGACAAACAGACATTAACAAGCAGCAAGAATATTATCTATCAGCTACTATACAATGGCAGCCTTGCAGTACATTTTCTACTTCATGGGCAAATGACCTTGTACTTAATACACTAGATAATAATTTGCCCAACAATCCTAATCCAACACGATATACATGGCTATCTGCATTTAATTTACGCTATCAATGGAAAGGGCTTACAGCCACAGGAACATTAGTACATACGCTGATTGCCGAGGATGTGAAATCAGGCAACCGCCCTGATAATCGTTCTCGTTTCAGTCCTACCCTTTCATTTATATATCGCCCTTGGGAGAAGTACTCCCTCTTTCTGCGATTAATGTACAAAGACACTTTCCGCGTACCAACTTTCAATGACCTTTATTATCAACGTATGGGCAATACTGACCTACGGCCTGAAAAGGCACGCGAATACAATATAGGTATTACCTGGAGTGGTACTCCATTCTCTTTCACTAATTACGTAATGCTAACTGTTGATGGATATTTTAATGAAGTAAATGATAAAATTGTCGCCTTACCCACAACCTATGTCTGGAAGATGATGAATTTTGGGAAAGTACATATCACCGGGGCAGATATAACTTTACGTACCTCTATCCCGATCCACCGTAATATTGATTTATCAATAACAGGCAATTATACCTATCAGAAAGCTATTGACGTAACTTCATCAAGCAGTAAGAATTATAAAGACCAGATTCCTTATACTCCTCTACATAGTGGCAATGCTTCCATACTTGCAGAAAGCTCCTGGATAAATATAGGTTATGCCTTAACTTGTGTGAGCGACCGATACAGCCTGCCACAGAACATACAAGAAAATCGCATTGATGGATATACGGAGCATACCCTGTCAGCATCCCGCGCATTCCAACTAAGAAAATGCAGACTTCGCCTCCAAGCCGAACTAATAAACCTGACAAATAAACAATATGATATTATCAAATATTACCCAATGCCGGGACGCTCATTTCGGATGACGGGTAGCCTATTTTTCTAATTAATTACAACCTAAAAAAACAAAACATGAAAGTAAGAAGCTTATTATTCAGTACTCTTTGTATGCTCGCAATCTCTGTAACATTCACCTCTTGTAGCGATGATGACGATGCCCCATGGAACGATGAAGGTACTAAAGTAGAATTACCACAACGACGAATGTTCATCCTGAATGAAGGAAAAGCTGATAACAACAATGCAGGCATTGCCTTTTATGCCCCTAATAGAGATGCTAATGACAGCAATAATAATTTTATTGCCAACATCTATTTTAAGCAAAATGAAAAACAGTTGGGAGACACTGGCCAGGATATATTAGAATATGAGGACAATATTTATGTCATTGTGTCCGGCTCAAGCCTATTGCTGAAACTGAACGCTGCGGCAGTGGAAGAAGCACGCCTTTCATTCAGTAGTTCTGATGGTCAACCACGATACATGGCAGCTAAAGACGGCAAAATCTACGTTACACTTTGGAGTGGAAAGGTTGCACGTATTGATTCTCGCACTATGAAAATAGAAGCTTATGTCGATGTCAATGCCAACCCGGAACAGATTGTTGAAAATGAAGGCAAACTATATGTAGCGAATTCCGGATATGGGGAAGGAACAGATGTTTCTGTAATCGACCTGAATACTTTCAAAAAAGAAAAAGATATACCCGTTGTAAAAAATCCCAATCGCATACTTGAATCAAATGATGAAGTCTACCTTTTATCATGGGGTATCTGGACCAATGTATTGGGTGAAGGCTACACCTTCCAGCGCATAAAATCGGATGATACTGTGGAATCAATAGCAGTAGCATCAGCCTTTGCAGAACATGATGATACGATTTTTCTCATTTATTCTGACTGGAAAAGTGACGGATACGAGCATATTTTTTCCACTTATAATACAAAAACACATAAACTTACCGAAGGAAATTTCTTAAAGAATGCCCCTCAGGAATTATTATCATCAAGTATATATGGTTTTAATATCGACCCTGAAACGGGAGAATTCTATATCAGTACTTCTGACTATGTTTCCAATGGTGATATTTACCGTTTTAAGAAAGATGGAACTTTTGCTGAAAAGTTTGATTGTGGAGGTATCAACCCAAGCAAAATGATTTTCTTACAATGAAACAAATTTCTGTCTTTATAACCCTTTGGGTGACAGTGTTATTTCTTTCCGCCTGCGGCGGAAAGAGCAGCACTGTTTCCGGCTCTGCACAAGGAGACAGCATCCCGCTGCACTATTCTTCTAATCTCTCTCTGATAGATTACGAAAATTACATCGTTGCACAGTTACGCAATCCCTGGGATACAACAAAGATACTACACACCTATGTATTAGTAGACAAAAAGCAGCCGTTACCCCAAGAACTGCCTCTAGGTACTCTTGTCCGCACCCCACTTAGTAAAGCAGTCATCTACTCATCCGTTCATTGCAGCTTGCTAAAAGACCTCGGTGCTTTAAATAGTATTGGTGGCGTATGCGACTTGAAGTACATCAAACTACCGGAAATCGAGGAAGGATGCCGAAACGGAACCATCACCGATGTAGGTGATGGCATGAACCCCAATATCGAAAGAATCATAGACCTGCACCCCGATGCCATTCTACTTTCTCCTTTTGAAAACAGCGGCGGATACGGGCGTGTGGAAAAGTTGAATGTACCCATCATTGAATGTGCCGACTATATGGAAACCTCTTCATTGGGACGTGCCGAATGGATGCGTTTCTACGGTCTACTATTTGGTAAAAAAGCGGAAGCAGATGCTATGTTTGCTTCGGTAGAAAGAAACTATAAGGATTTGCAGGAATTAGTAAAACCCATCTCCTTTGCTCCCTCCGTGATGTGTGATTTGAAAACAAGCTCTACCTGGTACACTCCGGGTGGCAACAGCACCATTGCCAGGCTATACGCTGATGCAGGCGCCAACTATATTTTCAGAGAAGATACACATAGCGGCTCGCTCCCCTATCCTTTCGAAGTTATCTTTGAGAAAGGTCAGCAAACGGATTTCTGGCTGATACGCTATAACCAACCCATAGATAAAACATACAAGGAACTGGAAAAAGAGTTTGCCCCTTATGCAGGTTTCCGTGCTTTCAAGGAACGGAACATCTATGGATGTAATACCAACCGGGTTCCTTTTTACGAGGAAACGCCTTTCCATCCGGACTGGTTATTGAAAGATTTGATTAAAATATTTCACCCTTCACTGTTGGAAGGCTATGAGCTGAGGTATTACAAAAAACTATCAGAATAGAACTGATGATAAGAACGAAAGCAAAAGGATATATATATGGCATAGCACTGTCGATCCTCATTCTCGTATTGATGGCTGCGAATCTCTGGTTCGGTTCAATCAATATCCCCGCCGGAGCTGTGTGGAATACTCTCATAGGAAATGAAGTAGAAAAAAACAGCTGGGCTTTTATTATCTGGGAGTCCCGTCTGCCGCAAGCCGTCACGGCATTACTATGTGGTGCCGCACTCGCAGCTTCGGGACTGATGCTACAAACGGCATTCAACAACCCACTGGCAGGTCCATCCATCCTGGGCATTAACTCAGGAGCAAGTCTTGGTGTCGCATTGGTGATGCTGGCCGGTGGAGGAAGCATTGCTACAGGAGTATTTACCTTATCCGGTTTCTTTTCCGTGATACTCGGTGCCTTCATCGGGTCGATGGTGGTAATGGGACTTATCCTTTTCTTTTCGACACTGATAAAAAGCAACATCATGCTGCTGATTACGGGTATCATGATCGGTTATATCACTTCGTCCGCTATTTCATTACTTAATTTCTTTGCTACTGCCGAAGGGGTACATTCTTATATGATATGGGGCATGGGGAACTTCGGAGGTGTCTCATTGCAACAACTCCCCTATTTCTCCATTTTCTGTCTGGCAGGTTTGTTACTTTCCATCCTGCTTATCAAACCCTTGAATGCCTTGCTGTTGGGTACACGCTATGCTGAAAACTTAGGAGTAAACATCCGTCGCACAAGAAATCTGTTACTGATTGCCACCGGACTACTGACAGCCGTCACCACCGCCTTCTGCGGACCTGTTGCTTTCATCGGCCTAGCCGTTCCACATATCTCCCGCCTGATGCTGGGTACGTCCAATCACAATTCACTGCTTCCCGTCACTTTGCTGACAGGTGGTGTAATTGCCTTGCTCTGCAATCTGATCTGCATCCTTCCGGGTGAAGCAGGTATTATTCCCCTCAATGCGGTAACCCCTGTGCTGGGAGCGCCTGTTATCATTTATGTCATTGTCAACCAACGTAAAATACAATACTTCAACTGATGGAGAAAGCTGTTATCACCGCAAACGATTTATGCATCGGCTACCGCCAGGGAAAGCAAGAGAAACGGATACATGAACATCTCTCCTTCCGGCTCTATCCCGGAGAACTGACCTGCCTCCTGGGAGCTAATGGAACCGGTAAATCAACTCTGCTCCGCACTTTGGCGGCTTCGCAACCGGCCTTGTCAGGAGAATTATTTGTACAGGAAAAGCCATTGTCTGCCTATTCCGAAAAAGAACGTTCACGTACCATCGGAGTAGTACTGACAGACAAGACACAAGCAGGCGGACTGACTGTATATGAGTTGGTAGCTCTGGGACGACAACCTCATACGGGATTCTTCGGCAGATTGAACAAAACGGATCACTCCATCATTGAAGAGGCTCTGAAAGCTGTAAGCATCAGTCATAAAGCACACAGTTATACTGCAGAGCTATCAGATGGGGAACGACAGAAGGTCATGATTGCCAAAGCATTGGTACAGGAATGTCCGCTCATTCTGCTGGATGAACCGACAGCTTTCCTAGATGTAGTGAGTCGCATCGAAATTATGACTTTGCTTCATCGCCTGGCAGTGGAACAAAAGAAAGCGATCCTGCTTTCCACCCATGACATAGAGCAGGCATTGGTACTGGCAGATAAACTTTGGTTACTTTCAAAAGAAAACGGACTGCAATGTGGAGTAACGGAAGACATGATTCTAAGTCACCGGATGGACGGCTTGTTTTCCCGCAACGATATCCGGTTTGATTATGCGCACGGAGTATATTATCCCAAAGTGGATAGTAACCGCTGTATCATTGTGGAAGCCAATGATGAAGTATTGCTGCACTGGACAACAAATGCACTCAACCGGCATGGCTATGCTTGTTCTCCCATTTCTACGTCAGGGACGGTCGATTTGCCATACTTACAGGTATTGTCTGCCGAAGATTTCAGACTGCATAAAGGAAAGGAATACAAATTCCACTCTTTCGAACAACTACTTGCCAATGTCTGACAAAAGCAATGATATTTATATACAAACGCACTGATTTCAACTAACGCTTTATTTCTGATAATCAAAAGAATACAAAATATTAATTCTTTGTTTACAAGAAGTTGGGAGTTTACCGACAAGAAGTTAACTTCCTGTTGACAAACTCCCAACTTCTTGTAAGCTGAAAAGATGATGTTTTTCTATTATCTTACAAAAAAGTAAAAAGAAGTTTCAGCCGAAAGACCAATGAACGAGGAAAATCCGGTGAGGGCTGAAAGATCTGGAAGCCCAAAAAGGTATTTAAACTTGGTTCATCTGAAACTTCCAGTGCATGAGTTAAAACTTTCCCGGGAATTAGCTGTATATATCGGACGGGGAGTATCTATATATTGGATGTGCAACATCTATATGCCCAACGTGTTGTATCTATATATCCAATGTATTGCATCTATATATCCAACACCACCGATATATAGATGCTAAAAACACAGAGTGAGGAAGGGCATTTGCTACTTCCAACTCACGCAACTGAAATTCCGGATGATTTCTTTATTTCATCACCAGTATCTCATCCGGCAGGTATCCACTTCGGATACGCCACTCCTGCGGATAAAGATTATTAGCCCGGTTACCGATATTCTTCACAAAACCTAAAGGAACATCCTTATACGTCAACAGCACATAACCGCGTGGAGCAGTATCGGGAAGCACAATCGCTTCCTTACGCAAATAGGCAATAGCCTGTTCATACGAAATTTCTTCACGAGGAAAAACATCGGAAGCCTGCACAGTGCTCATAGCAAGGGCATGATTGGGAATCGGGTCCTTGCCTTTCACTTCGGCAAGGGTAACGCCTGCCTGAATGACACGAAGAGATTGTTGGAGGACGGACAATCCGGATATATATTCTTTAGGGAAAGCCACAATATTCATTCCATTTGCAGAAATCTCATAGTCGTCTGACGAAAGGAGCCAGGCACGGGCGGCCAATAATTGTTCCTTAGATGCTCCGGCATTAGTTTTAGATGCTGAGGCACCAGCTTTCTTCTTTCCTTGGGAAACAGTGGATTTGTAACGGATTCGTACCGTCTCTCCTTCCGGTTTACGAAGTACGGCAAGGAAAAAGCCCTCACCCTTTGTACGGTGAGGCAGAAAACGATATACAGGAAAATCTTCACCAGCAAGCAAGTTTCCGGTAATGTTCCACGCTGCCGGAGCATCTACCGGAAGTATCTCTGCACCGAATTCATCACGCATCCAGCGGATATTTTCTTCATCTTCCTGCGTATTATACGTGCAAGTGCTATAGATAAGCAATCCACCGGGTTTCAGACTGGGCCATATATCGGAGATGATACGTCGCTGACGTTGCCAGCAGATTTCCACATTCTCCGGACTCCATTCGCTGACGGCAACGGGATCTTTACGGAACATACCTTCACCGGAACAGGGAACATCGGTCAATATGACATCGAAGAAGCCTTCCAGATCAGCAAAGTCTGCCGGATCGTTATTGGTTACCACGACACCGGGATGCCCCCACTTCGTCAGATTCTCCGCCAGGATTTGCGAACGGTTACGGATCACTTCATTTGCTACCAACAGGCTGCCTGCAGGCAATACACTGCGGGCATGGGTAGATTTTCCACCGGGAGCGGCGCAAAGGTCAAGCATCACGGAAGGCGTTTCACCGATATATTGCTTTAATGCTTGCTCCACAAACATGGAAGATGCCTCCTGTACATAATAGCATCCGGCATGAAACAACGGATCGAAGGTAAACGTCAACCGACGGTCGAGATAAAATCCTGTGGAAGACCAGAGCACACGCCCGGAAGAGGTATGAAAAAGACTGAATGAAGAATCGGGTAGTTTTTCTTCATTCAGTCGTATGCTTACGGGCTGTTCGCCATTTAAGGCGTCAGCCAGTTTATTATATTCTTCATCTCCCAGGAGGAGACGGGTACGGTCTGCAAAAGATACGGGTAAATCCATGTGCCAAATTATTTTATGTCCGCAAAGGTAATGCAAATCGAATGCATAACTTTCATGCTTGCATGAAAAAGTTATGCTGAGATGCAGCTTATCTTCTTCAAAGGTAACATAAAAAGGCAATACAAGGCAAACCCGCCGGGCACTAAAAACTAAGCTTGACTCCCGCAAAGTAGGAACGAGGCGCTCCCGGACCATAAATGTAACCGGAATCGCGAGTGGCTCCTTTATCAAAATCTTTCTGATAGGAGTTGAAGATATTCTGTACTCCCACATTGAATTGCAGGCACATACCGGAAAAATCTATATCATAAGCTACCTTGGCACCCAGTTCGAAGAAATCCGGGCTCTTCACCAACAGGTCTGCCGTACCATCTACTTCGGACATCAGATGAGGCACATACATTCGCCCGGTATAATTACCGTTCAGGGCTACTGACAATGCTTTTGTAGGATTGAAAGTGGCAGTAAAATAACCATAAACATCGGGGGTACGCAATATCCGGTCGCTATGGCGTTCTTCATCCGACAAATGTTCCTTGTCTGCACTCCACTCCTCGGGAGAATCGTACAGACTGCGTTGCACGGTCAGTCCCGCCTGCAACTGGATTTTATCACGCCAGGCGATCTTTCCTTCCAATGTACCACCATACACCTTTGCACCGGAACCGTTGACACGGGTTTGTATCAGATATCCACTACCTTTCGGATCTTCTACCGGTGCTGTCAGTACAAATGGATCGGAGAGTTTCGTGAAGAAACCTTCTATCAGCAAATTTGCCTGGAAATCACCGAAGTAATGATACCAGTCCATCGAAGCGTTCACACTGCGCGAACGTTCTTCTTTCAGATCCTTAGCACGAACGATGGAAATCAACTCGCCTCCCACATTACTTATATGTAAGTCTTCGTCGAAAGCCTGCGGAGCACGGAAACCCTCAGCATAACTGAAACGGATATTTATGTCCTGCGTAGGGTTGTAGCGGATATTGGCACGGGGACTGAAAATGGCTTTGCTCATAATGCTATTCTTGTCCAGACGTCCGCCTATCAGAAAACTCCACTGCTCGCTTTTCCATTCGTTCTGCACATAGGCACTCGCAATGTTCACAATCTGTTTCAAGGGATCGGGTGTATATTTATCAATCAACTGTTGCAGACGGTCTCCTGTTGCAGTGGGATCTTCCGCCAAAGCGGCATCCCGGTATTTTTGCATATCCGTTGCTTTGTCGTCCAAATTATCATGATTAAATTCTACCCCACCCGTCAAGTCGGAAGGCATAAAAAAGAGCTTATCAAAATGATAGATATACTGAACGCCCAATACACCGGTGAAATCGGTGGTATGCCCATAGGCACTGTAATAACTGTCGCGCACGATATGCTGGGCAGAGGCGTATGCATTGAACGCATGCTTCTGATCCTTGGAGAAGGCACTGAACTTCAAGCCGCCCGTATTGATGGAATGTTCGATCTGCTCCACCAGCCCGGGTTCGCCGGAACCATTCAGATTGGCATCTTCGGCAATGTGAGGCGGCAGATCAAAGCGGTTACCGCCACGACGGAATTCTTCCATGTGATGATATTCCAGATTCAACTTGGAATAGGGGCTCAGCCTATAATAAGCGTTCACGCCTACTGTCTGGTTCTTCAATTTGGGTAATTCGGAAAAACTGTCACCGTTGGAATCCCATGCCGAACGGTGGCGGTTCTGCCCGTAGATGTAAGCTCCCATTTTGTTATCCGAAGATACCAGGGAAAGGTTAAGCGTAGTATTATTGTCAAACGAACCGGAGCCATCAAAATTGGAGATAGAGTGGGCAAACGAACCTGAGTTGCGGAGAGGTTCTTTCGTAATGATATTCACTGTTCCGGCAATGGCCGAAGAGCCGAAAAGAGCCGAACCGCCTCCACGTACCACTTCCACACGCTCTATCATATTAGCGGGAATCTGCTCCAAACCGTAAACACCCGCCAGTGCAGAAAAAATGGGACGGGAATCAATCAGTATCTGTGTATATTTCCCGTCCATACCATTGATACGTACCTGTGAGTAACCACAATTCTGGCAATCATTTTCTACACGCACGCCCGGCTGGAAGACGAGACCTTGCGACAAGGTATGCGAATTGGTCATGTCGAATAGTTTCGGAGTAACAACTTTTACCAAGGTAGGTGCCAGTCGGCGAGCGGTTTCATTACGATTGGCTGTAACAACTACGCCGTCCAAGGCTACCATATCTTCTTCCAGTTCGAAGTTTTCTTCCAGCGTCTTGCCTCGTTTAAGGGTTACTTTTCGTTCTTGTGGTTTATAACCTACCGCACTGACGGAGAGTATGAACTCACCTTCCGGAAGGTTCTTCAGAAAATAATGTCCGGTACCATCGGTCATAGTTCCGATAGTGGTCCCTTTCAGGGCTACTGTCATATAAGGAAGGTGTTCTCCTGTCTTTTTCTCTAATACGTGGCCAATGATATTGGCGTCAGATTTATTTAAATCAATTGCATAAGCGGTGTGGGAGAGCAATGTACACATCACTCCCACCACGAAAAAGATATATTTTTTCATGTAGTTCTAATTTTTAATGGATTTTAATAAGGGGAATTCCTATTGTCAATGAACTACAGGTGGTGCACGCAGACTGATGCCGCAACGAACTCGCACGCACTTGGTATGTTCTACAGCTGGAACACTCAGTACACGCAATAAAATAAGGAAAGCCGATGCGACAAAAAGAATAGCCGGTAGAGAAGAAGCTACAAAAGAAGAAAGGAAGAATATCGTTTCAACCTGCGCTTCCGTATGGCTATGTTCACCTTTGAACGGGTGGGAATGTACAATAATTACCCCATTTACCACATGCGAGTGAGTAAACAGTGTAATACCTCCTAAATATGCGATAAATAATAAAGGAAGGAACCATTTCAATATATTCCGTAACTTCTCCAAAAGCGTTTTAATATAGATTTGCGAAAGTAGCACTAATTACAATAAGAAGCAACCGGATTTAGTTGTTTTAACCGGATATAGAGCAAAATACCTACATCTTATGAGTACAAGAAGTCTGATATTACATTATTATTAAATAAAAGTGATCCATTTTTTTCGGTTATGAAAGAATCAATCCCACCATCCCCCTTTACATCTAAAATATCTGCAAATATTTTCAGATAATACCGATTTTCTAAAAAAATATCGTCTCTTTGCAACTTTCTAGCTGGCATGATACGTCTAATACACAAAGAAACAATAAAAGATAAAACAAAATATGATTATGAAACGGATAATTTTAGCACTCATCGCCGCCATGACATTATGTTCACTGGTACAGGCAAAAAACAGAACGGTTACAGAAAACGACAGTCTGGGGAACAAAAAGCGCGTGATCGAACTGCGCGATACTACCATCGACGGAAAGACAGTAACCGATACGCTCAGCATCATGACCTACGAAGGCAGTAGTTCAGACAGCAAAAGTGATAAAGGATGGAAACACCACAACGGCAGTGGTTGGGACTGGGACTTCGATTTAGATGGCAAAACCTCTGAAACCATCATTTCAGTTACTGCCATCGTCTTCATCTTCGGTCTGCCGCTACTCATCGTCTTTACGGTATTCTTCTTCAATTACAAAAATCGAAAAGCCAAATACCGCCTTGCAGAACAAGCACTTTCGAGTGGGCAACAACTGCCTGAAGACTTCTTCAAGAATGCGGAGAAAACAGAAGATATCCGTACCAAAGGTATCAAAAACATCTTCATCGGCATCGGATTATTCATCTTCCTCTGGGCCATTACCGAGAACTTTGGAGTAGGTTGTGTCGGGCTGCTGATCATGTTCACCGGATTCGGACAATTAGTTATTTATTATACGCAAGACTCTAATAAAAAGAACAACCGGGAGAGATGAGCCAACTCAATGACATATCGTTAGTCGCACAGGTCGTGGTGTTTCGCAACACCAGGGCCTTCGACCAGTTGGTGAAAAAGTACCAGTCGCCCGTGCGACGGTTCTTCCTCAACCTGACTTGCGGCGACAACGAGTTGAGTGACGACCTGGCGCAGGACACGTTTATCAAAGCCTACACCAACCTGGCTTCATTCAAAAACCTGTCCAATTTCTCCACCTGGCTCTACCGTATTGCATATAATGTATTTTATGATTATCTTCGCAGTCGGAAAGAGACAGCCGACCTCGACACCCGGGAAGTGGATACCCGCTGGAACACCAGCCAAGATGACGTAGGACAACAGATGGACGTTTACCGGGCGCTAGCGACACTAAAAGAAATGGAACGAACCTGTATCACCTTGTTCTACATGGAAGATCAGAGCATCGAAAAGATTGCAGGTATCACGGGATGCCCGGCGGGAACAGTCAAAAGCCACCTCTCGCGGGCGAAAGAAAAAATGGCTACCTACTTAAAACAAAATGGTTATGACGGAAACAACTGATGATAAACTTTTGCAGCAGTTCTTCTCTGACAATCGGAAAGAGATAGAAGATAACGGCTTCAGCCGCCGCGTGATGCACCACCTACCCAACCGGTATTACCGGATTTCGCAGTTGTGGAGCTTGTTCTGTTTTACGCTTGCCGTAGTGTTGTTCTTTGTTCTCGACGGCTTGCAGCTTGTGCTGGGGGCCTTACGCGAAACTTTCACCAGCGCCATACAAAGCGGTGCAGCGGAACTCGATCCCAAATCACTGATTATAGTGGCAGTAGTATTGGTCTACTTAGGATATCGCAAGATTTGTTCTTTAGCATAAAGCTCATTTATTCTTGCAATAAATCCGTTTGCCCTTACAATAATTTAGTTAGCCCTTGCCTGCATTTTGCAGGTCAAGGGCTAATTTTTTTTAACTGAGCAAACATTTCTCATCAATAAATTGTATCTTTGTCGACTCAATTAGAAAAACTAACTAAGCGTAAGAAGTTTTGAGAAGAATATTATTCATCATATTATCATCTGCATTATTCTTTATAGGAAATATTCACGCGCAAGTCGCCACCAGTGACTCGCTCGTGATGCATTATCTACAACAACAAGGCATTCCGGTTACCGCCAACAATGAAGTAAAGCTTCTGATGAGCGGACGGGAGAAGTTTCTGGATCTCTTCGAAGAAATACGCCACGCCAAACATCACATTCATCTGGAATACTTCAATTTCCGCAATGACTCCATAGCCAATGCCCTATTCGACTTACTGGCAGAAAAAGTACAGGAAGGTGTGGAAGTCCGTGCTCTCTTCGACGCTTTCGGTAACTGGTCTAATAACAAACCATTAAAGAAACATCACCTGAAAGCAATCCGTGACCGGGGCATTGAAATAGTGAAATTTGACCCGATCACCTTCCCATGGATCAATCATGCCATGCATCGAGATCATAGGAAAATCGTAGTGATTGACGGCAAAATAGGATATACCGGTGGTATGAATATAGCCGACTATTACATTACGGGACTGCCCAAAATCGGTCAATGGCACGACATGCACATGCGTATCGAAGGAGATGCCGTGCGCTATCTGCAAGGTATTTTCCTCACGATGTGGAACCAGGAGACTAAACAGCACGTCGGTGGCCCCGTTTACTTTCCTGATATACCGCAACTCCCCGACAGTATAGCCGAAGAAATAGCCATAGTAGACCGTACACCGAGGGAAACTCCCCGCTCCATCAGTCACGCTTATGCAGCATCCATTGGAGCAGCGCAACACAGCATACAGATTGTGAACCCCTACTTTGTACCGACCAAATCCATCCGGAAGGCCATTAAATATGCATTAAAAAAAGGTACTGAAGTGGAAATCATGATACCTGCCGTTTCTGATATTCCTTTCACCCCGGAAGCATCCTTCTATATCGTACACAAGCTGATGAAGAAAGGGGCAAAAGTTTATCTCTTTAACGGAGGCTTCCACCATTCCAAGATTATGATGGTAGACCGGAATTTCTGTACTGTGGGTACAGCCAATCTGAATAGCCGCAGTCTGCGATATGACTTTGAAACGAATGCGTTTATTTTCGATCCTACAATCACTCACCAGTTGAATGATATGTTTGAACGGGATAAAAAGAATAGTACGCTATTGACTCCCGAAGTTTGGAAAAAGCGTTCAGGATGGAAGAAGTTTGTAGGTTGGGTGGGTAACTTAATGACACCGTTCCTTTAATTATACCACCGTTCCTCTAATTTTTAATTGAAAATTATTCTATGCTATCTGCCGAAGTTTAGTTACCTTTGGCGAGGCAAAAAAAGGTTGCCCCTTTTGTTGTTTATAATTCGTAATCTGCAATCATGAAACAATATTTAGACTTGCTCAATCGGGTATTAACCGAGGGCGTACACAAGGAAGACCGTACCGGAACCGGTACAATCAGCGTATTCGGACATCAAATGCGCTTCAATATGGAGGATGGCTTTCCCTGCCTCACCACCAAAAAACTGCATCTGAAATCGATTATATATGAATTGCTATGGTTCCTGAATGGAGATACCAATGCCAAGTATCTGCAAGATCATGGTGTTCGCATTTGGAACGAATGGGCGGATGAGAACGGTGATCTGGGACATATTTACGGTTATCAATGGCGTTCCTGGCCTGATTACAAAGGTGGTTCCATCGATCAGATCAGTGAGGCTGTAGAAACAATTCTTCATAATCCGGATTCCCGCCGCATCATTGTCAGCGCTTGGAATGTGGGAGATATTAACAATATGAATCTTCCTCCCTGTCATGCTTTCTTTCAATTCTATGTGGCAAACGGACGGTTGAGTCTCCAACTCTATCAACGAAGTGCGGATATTTTTCTCGGTGTACCTTTCAACATCGCATCTTATGCCCTACTGTTGCAGATGATGGCACAAGTGACCGGGCTGAAAGCAGGGGATTTCATTCATACACTCGGTGATGCGCACATTTATCTGAATCATCTGGAGCAGGTCAAACTGCAACTTTCCCGCGAACCACGTCCGTTGCCGCAAATGAAGATAAACCCAGATGTGAAGAGCATCTTCGACTTCCAATATGAAGATTTCGAATTGGTAAATTACGATCCACATCCGCATATAGCAGGTAAAGTTTCTGTTTAACAAATCATATATCCAATCATGATTAGTATCATCGCCGCCATAGACCGCAATTTAGGAATCGGTTTCCAAAATAAATTATTATTCTGGCTTCCCAATGACTTAAAACGTTTCAAGGCATTGACCACAGGAAACACCATCATCATGGGAAGAAAAACATTCGAGTCCCTGCCTAAAGGCGCACTGCCCAACCGAAGGAATGTGGTGCTTTCATCTAATCCTGCGATTCAATGTCCCGGTGCAGAAGTATTCCCTACCCTTGAAGCAGCTTTGCAAAGCTGTCAGCCTGAGGAACAAGTATATATTATCGGTGGAGCAAGTGTATATAAACAGGCAATGCCATTGGCAGACATGCTTTGCCTGACGGAAATCGATGCAGAAGCACCTCAGGTAGATGCTTACTTCCCTGCTGTAGAGTCCGCAATATGGCATGAAAAAAGCAGGGAATCTCATCTTGTTGACGAGAAACATCCCTGCCCTTATGCATTTGTGGATTATATCCGTAAGTAATTCCTAATCTTCATCCATCTCCACCATGATTGGCATCTGCCGTTTTATGGCTTCATGGAAGGATATTAGTGTTTCTGTGCGCGCTAACCCCAACGGCTGTAATTTATCGTGGATAATGCTCAGCAAATGGTGGTTATTGCGTGCGTAAAGTTTAATAAACATATCATATTTACCCGTCGTAAAGTGACATTCCACAACTTCGGGAATAGCTTCAAGTGCCTTTGTCACTGCGTCAAAAGATTCCGGATCTTTCAGATAAATGCCAATATAGGCACAAGTCTCATAACCGATTTTTTCCGGATCGATGACGTACTCCGAACCTTTCAAGATACCTAAATTCGTCAATTTTTGTATGCGTTGATGTATGGCTGCACCGGAAACATTGCAAGCTCTCGCCACTTCCAGGAAAGGAATACGGGCATTATCTGCAATCAATTTCAGTATTTGCTCGTCTAAAGTATCCAATTGATGATGTCCCATTTCTAATTTTATGATTAATAAATAACGATTGCTTCACCGTATTCTCATACGATAATGTGCAAAGTTAGCGAAATTTTTCCCAATAAAAATACGATTTATTACTTTTCTTGCTAAAAAATGAATAAACCCACAGTTACGATAAACAGGGTGAAAAGAAGATAAGCTGCATCTCGGCATAACTTTTTCATGCGAGCATGAAAGTTCTGCGCTCAATTTGCATTATCTTTGCCTATAACTACAAAATTAGATTGTTATGAAAAAATATCTTGTACTTGCATTGTGCTTACTGATGGTTACAATAGGCCATGCGCAAAACTACACTGAGTATTTTGCCGATAAAACATTGCGTATTGATTATATCTTTACAGGAAATGCCGCACGCCAGAATGTATGTCTGGATGAACTGTCCGTACTTCCATCATGGGCCGGAAGGCGTCATCATTTAGCTGAATTACCTTTGCAAGGTAATGGACAAATCATCATGAAGGATTTGGAAAGTAGAAAGACAATCTATACTACTTCTTTCTCTTCCCTCTTTCAAGAGTGGCTGGAAACGGACGAAGCCAAGGCTGTCACCAAAGGATTTGAAAATACCTTCTTACTGCCCTACCCGCTCCGTCCTGTGGAAATAGAGATCACCCTGTTAAGCCCGAGAAAAGAAGTGCGTACACATCTGACGCACACTGTACGCCCCGATGATATACTTATTCATCAGAAAGGAACTGCACACATCACTCCACATAAATATCTGCTAAAGAATGGTGAAACTGACAAGTGCATCGACGTGGCCATTCTTGCCGAAGGATATACTCCTGCAGAAATGAACGTATTCTATCAGGATGCGGAAATCGCCTGTGAAAGCCTATTCTCACACGAACCGTTCAAGAGTATGAAAGATCGCTTCAATATTGTAGCTGTTGCCAGCCCATCTGATGACACAGGGGTAAGTGTTCCCCGTTTGGGAGAATGGAAACATACAGCCTTTAGTTCCCATTTCAGTACATTCTATTCTGACCGTTATCTGACTACCCGTCGTGTCAAATCCATACACGATGCTTTGGCCGGAATACCATATGAACACATTATTATTCTTGCCAATACTGAAGAGTATGGAGGTGGTGGCATCTATAATGCTTATACCCTGACTACAGCTCATCACCCAATGTTCCGTCCGGTAGTTGTACACGAGTTCGGACACAGTTTCGGAGGGTTGGCCGATGAATATTTCTACGACGATGATGTCATGACAGATACCTACCCATTGGATATAGAACCTTGGGAACAAAATATAAGTACCCGTATCGATTTCGCTTCTAAATGGGAAGATATGCTCATTAAAGGTACTCCTATTCCTACCCCTGTCAACGAACAGGCAAAGTATCCGGTAGGAGTATATGAAGGAGGTGGATATTCAGCCAAAGGCATATTCCGTCCCGCTGATAACTGCCGCATGCGCACCAATGAATATCCAACATTCTGCCCGGTATGCCAACGATCACTGCAAAGACTCATTGATTTTTATACCAAATAATAAGAGAAACTAAACTTTAAAGACCAACATTATGATCAGACTTCAACGTATCAGCACCGCTGATGGATTTTTGTATGAGTACATGGAACAGTTAATAACCGCCGCCTTCCCGCCTGAAGAATACCGACCGTTAGAAGAACTGCGCCTGTACACTGATAACAAACCTCATTTCTATAACAATATTATTTTCCACCATGATACTCCTGTAGGATTCATTACCTATTGGGATTTCGGCAAATTCTATTACGTAGAACACTTTGCTGTTGATCCGACCCAGCGTAATGGCGGACATGGAAAGAACGTTTTAAATCATTTATGCGAGTTGCTTCAACATCCTATTGTTCTGGAAGTGGAAATGCCGGAAGAAGAAATGGCTCAAAGGCGTATTAATTTCTACAAGCGCCAAGGATTTGTTCTTTGGGAGAAACCATATCTTCAGCCTCCATACAGACCCGGGGATGATTATTTACCCATGCTACTTATGGCACACGGAAATTTAGAGCATGAAAGGGATTTTGAAACAGTAAAAAACTCTATATATCGGGAAGTATATAACGTACAAGAATAAAAAAATAAAGGGTGCCTATTCGAAATAAGCACCCTTTATTTATATAGTTTGATTTAACTTCTTACTGACGCGGCTGCGCAGAATAGTTAAGTTTCAATGCATAAGCTTTACGAAGAGCTTCTTTGATATCTGTTACGATACCCATTTTCGTATCTTGGTCCACTTTTAAAGAAACAGTCATCTGCGGTTGATCTTCTTCCTTCATACTGGCACGTTCACCAATAATATAATCTTGGATTTCAGCAACTTCAGCATAGCTGTCGTTCAATTGGATACGGCTTTCATTACCCAGTTTCTTACGGAACTCAGCTGTAGGCTTTCCTACATAGATAAACGTAACCAAAGATTTCTTTTCCAGTTTTTCCAACTCAGTAGCTTGCGGAACCTTAAACTCAACCTTTAATGTTACCTCACGCATTGTTGTTACAATCATAAAGAAGAACAACAAAGTAAAGATAAGGTCAGGCAACGAAGAAGTATTCAATGCCGGCATTTCACGTTTACCAGTTTTATTAAATTTTCCCATTACTTACTTCCTTTTTTCTCCGTATTTTTTAGGTTCTGCCTCAGAAATTCTCTGCGGATAGATTTCACGAATTGCTTTTTGCTGTTCGTCGTTCAATTCCGCATAAGGTCTTTGCCATTTCTGAAGGGCCAGTTCATCTCTCAATTCATTGTATGCAGCCACCAATTCGTTCTGCACACTGATATATGCCTGATAAGAAGATCCACGGTCATTCTGCAAAGAAATTACATGCTTGTCATTAACCAGATATGTGCCGAAGAATTCTACATTCTTCTGTGTTTTTTCAGGCATGTGTTCTGCATTAGCAACATTAGCAATAAATTCTTTAGCTCTTTCTCTTAGCTCATCAACACCGATATAATCATTTCCGCACATCAAGGCATCATCCTTATTCAGGTATACCTGTAAGACGTTACGTTCTTTGATCTTATCTGTGTTCTGTTGGTCTTGATCTTCGGGTGGTGGAGGCAAAAGTCTTGCCAAACCACGGTCCGTATCCATTGATGTCGTAATCAAGAAGAAGATCAGCAACAAGAAAGCAATATCCGCCGTAGAACTTGAGTTAATATCAGGAACTTTTCTATTTCCTTTTGCCATTTTTAATCACTTATTTAATTGAGTGTCCTCAATTGATTACGATAATTTTTTCTTTATACCACTCGCGATGATTGCAACAATAGTTACAAACAACAAGATGTAGATAGAATAAAGGAACATATCAGTTATTTTCAGCCAGAAAGGAACGTTGTCAGTACCACTATAGCCAGGGATCTGCATCGGTGTACCATCACCCATAGACCAAGCTACAATTAAAACAACAACTAAAAGAACCAAACCAAGCAAAGATTTGATAGCATTTGCCGGATTATCTTTCAAAGCTGCGCCAAACTGGAATATAGCAGCAATCACAGTGGCAGCAACAGCTACACCAAACAAAACGTACATCAGATAGAGTAAGGCGTCTGTTTGAGCTGGTTGCCACATCTCGGGATCTACCCCCGGAATCAAGGCATCGCCAGTGGCATCTCCTCCTAAGAAGAACAAGCCGATAACGATCAGAATAATAGCAAACATCGCATACAGTGCGTAATACGATATTCTATATGTTAACTTACTCATTTCAGATTATTTTTTGTATTTCAAGTTATATTTGATTACCATATCAAGCAAAGAGATAGAAGAATCTTCCATTTCACTTGTAAGAGCCTCAATTTTAGAAAGTACGTAGTTATAGAATACCTGAAGGATCAATGCTACGATCAAACCGAAGATAGTTGTAATCAAGGCAACTTTCATACCACCTGCAACAACCGTCGGAGAGATATCACCTACCTGCTGGATCTTATCAAATGCCTGCACCATACCGATTACAGTACCCAAGAATCCGAGTGACGGAGCCATTGCGATAAACAGTGTGATCCAAGAACATCCTTTTTCAAGGTAACCTGCCTGTACACCACCATAAGATACAACTGACTTCTCAACTACGTCGATACCTTGATCGATTCTCATCAAACCTTGGTAGTAGATAGAAGCAACCGGGCCTCTGGTGTTACGAGCAATGTCTTTAGCAGCTTCAACATCACCTTTTTCCAAAGCAGCTTCGATAGATGCCATGAATTTTTTTGTGTTGATTTCAGCCAAACTCAAATAAATGATACGTTCAATACAGAAAGCCAAACCGATCACCAAAGCGATAGCTACCAAACTCATGAAAGATGCAGTACCTTCGATGAATTTAACTTTGATTTCCTTGTGAATACCACCCTCTTCTGCAGCAGGAGCAGCAGCTGTAGTAGCTTCAGCGGCAGGAGCAGCTTGTTGTTCAGTTTGTTCTGCTGCAGGAGCGTCTTGAGCCTGAGCAAGTTGAATTGAGCCAAAAGTGAAGGCCCCAATCACAGCAACAATTGCAAATAACTTTTTCATTGTGTGTCTAATTTTTAAGATTA
>ENA-OZKN01000109-OZKN01000109.1-human-gut-metagenome-genome-assembly--contig:-NODE-109-length-63400-cov-18.028905_pt1 | contig 63400 bp, 50 predicted proteins | sample MGYA00244827_ERZ653766 | MGnify/ENA primary metagenome ERZ653766 (study PRJEB26926, sample SAMN06165281) | human gut metagenome | biome: ENVO:00009003; feature: ENVO:2100002; material: ENVO:00002003... | reverse complement strand
ATTATTAATGTCCTCATTTGGTTTAGGGTTAACATGGGGAACTATGTGGATGAAAGTAAAGCCTATGATAATTCCTGCTATAATGAAACTGTAAGTATGTGGAAACATGTAGTTACATATTTGTCATTGATATGTGGATAGATGTAGGTAGAGATATGCATTTGTAAATATTTTAAATTTAAGAACTAAGTGATAGCTGTAATGTAAGCAATTAATGATTTTTGCATTTTTCATGGAAGAGTATGCTTAATAAAGCTTATAATAAATATTTGTTTAGAAAAATACTTGCAGATGGGATTCGTGATAAAAACTCATTCTCTTTTATTACCAATTTTGAATAATAGATGAAATAAAAATAATGAAGAAAGTTATTTTAATACCCAGTAATACAGATTTAAATAGAGGTGATCAAGCATTAGTATGGGAGTCAATAAGGATAATTGAAGATGTTTTTGGGAAAAAAAATGTAGCAATTTCACTTATTGAAACGGGGAGCGATGAAAATAGCCGATGTCGGCAAAATAGACAAACTAAGAAATTGGGATATGGTTTTATTAGGCCAATTTTAAAGCATCCGGCTAGAATTTTTAGTTCAAAAGAGAATATTAATTATTCTTTCATTACATTGTTTTTATGGGGATTCAGAGCTAGTTTTGATTATGTGATAACAAAAATGTTGTTATCAAAATATGTGTTGTTGAATAAAATTGGTTCTATGTTTTTAGACAACAAAGAGAAAAAAACAATGGAGTTATTTAAAGAATGTGATTGCGTTTTTGTAAAGGGTGGAGGTTTTTTGCATTCATATGGTAAAATAACAGATGGATATTTATTTTATTTCTTTTTGTATCATATAAGATTGGCACAAAAGTTTAATAAAAAAGTTTATGTTCTGCCAAATTCATTTGGTCCTATGAAAAATTCATATGCACTAAAGATGTCAAAGAAAGTATTGACAGATTGTGCTCTAGTTACAGTGCGAGAAAGTTTATCGTATGATTTTCTAACGCAACAATGTAAAATTCAGCCACTCCAATCAGCAGATTTGGGCTTTTATTTGAAACCTAGCGAAAAATCGTATGAAAAATATCTATCATCTATGGGAGTGCCTGTGGATACTCCTCAAACAAAAGTTTTGATTACATTAAGACCATATAGGTTTCCTAACAATAGAAATCCTGTTCAGAAATATAATTCGTATATTGATAGTTTTGCTGTTTTTATTGATGAATTAATTAGTAGTGGGTGTCATGTTACACTATTTGCGCATACTCTTGGTCCAAGTGCTCATGAGAATGATACCTTGGCTATCCAAGATGTAATGTGCAAGGTTAAGAATTCGGCAAATTTGGTGCATATTAGTGATGAGTCTCTAACGTGCCAGGAAGTGGAAAAGATATATTCATATTATGATTGTCTAATAGGTACGAGATTCCATTCTGTAATTTTCGCTTTAAATGTTGGAGTGCCTGTTATTGCAATTACTTATGGAGGGAATAAAGGGGCAGGAATTATGAAGTATTATGATATGGAGGATTATATGATTCCGATTGAACTTGTTACGCATGAGAAATTGAATCTTTTATATAAGCAAATCTTGAAGAATCATGTGTTTTTAAAGGATAAAATTAGCAGTGTTAAAACACAACTTTTGAAGGAAAGGGATTTCTTTGTTAAGACGTTGTTACATTTTTGTGAAAGATGAAGAAGATTATACGTGTTTCTGCAATTCCTGCGTCTTTGAGGTATCTATTGAAAGGGCAATTAAAATTTCTATCTCAATATTATGAAGTAATAGCAATTTCTAGCCCTGGAGATGATTTACTTTTACTTAAAGAAGAAGAAGGGATAAAAAAAACAATTCCAATAAATATAGAACGTAAAATTTCCTTATTTAAGGATTGTATCTCGTTGTTACAGTTAATAAGAACATTTAGACGAGAGAAGCCTGATATCGTGCATTCAATAACTCCTAAAGCTGGTTTACTATCAATGCTTGCAGCAAAAGTATCTGGAGTTCCTGTTAGAATACATACATTTACGGGACTAATATTTCCTACTTCTGTAGGCCTTAAGAGAAAACTCCTTATTTTTACTGATAAAATAACTTGTTGGGCGGCTACGACTGTTTATCCCGAAGGAAAAGGAGTAATGAACGATTTATTGAAAAATAAGATTACTAATAAGCCATTAAAAATCTTGGCAAATGGTAATGTAAATGGCATTGATGTCTCATATTTTGATGTAATAGATCATTCTATTCAAGCCAATATTAAATTTACATTTTGTTTTGTTGGTAGAATTGTTCAAGACAAGGGAATAAATGAATTGATACATGCATTTATTTGTTTGTATGAACAAAATCCTAATGTAGAGCTCATTATTGTTGGAACGTTTGAAAGGAATGTGAATTCAGTTCTGCCCGAAGTGAGAGATCTAATATTAAATCATCCAGCTATATTTTTTAAAGGTTGGCAAACCGACATACGTCCTTTTTTATCAAATGCAAACGCTTTTGTTTTTCCTAGCTATAGGGAGGGATTTCCTAACGTAGTGATGCAAGCAGGAGCAATGGGATTACCTTCAATAGTGACGGACATAAATGGATGTAATGAAATTATTATAGATGGGGTTAATGGCATGATAATTCCGCCTAAAGATGAAAAAGCTCTTTTTCAAGCAATGTCGTTTTTTATTTCCAACCCTTGTGAAGTAGAGAAAATGGCGAATTGTTCTCGTGTCATGATAACATCTAGGTATGAAAGGAAACTTGTTTGGAATGCTTTATTAGCAGAGTATCGTTTCTTGCTTAAGGAATGAACGTATAAGTATGATTTTATATATCAAAAATATTTTTCATTTGCACTAAAAATATGTATAAGTCTTTTTTTAAACGTTTAATTGATTTTCTTCTTGTGTTAACTATATTGGCTATCATTTGGCCAATATTGTTGATTATTGCTGTCTTTTTTTATTCTGTAAATAAGGGTGCCGGTGCCTTTTTTACCCAAGATCGTCCGGGTAAAAATGCCAAGATATTCAAAGCTATCAAATTCAAAACTATGACAGATGAACGGGATGAGGCAGGAAACTTATTGCCGGATTCTGTACGTTTAACGAGAATAGGAAAGGTAGTTCGTTCTCTTTCTATTGATGAACTTCCTCAATTGTTCAATGTATTAAAAGGAGATATGGCTTTAATAGGTCCCCGACCTTTACTTCCTAAGTATCTTCCTCTTTATTCCTCGGAACAATTTCGACGGCATGAAGTGCGTCCGGGCATTACAGGATGGGCACAGGTGAATGGTCGGAACAACATTTCTTGGAAAAAGAAATTTGAATTAGATGTCTGGTACGTGGATCATATGTCATTTTGGCTTGACATGAAGATATTTTTTCTTACGATAAAAAAAGTATTTGTTCGTGAGGGAATCAATATGGAAGGTATGGCTACAACAGAGCCGTTTAATGGAAATAATTAGATGTTTATTTATAAAATAGTTAATAGTGTTTTCACTTCGAATACCTATATTTTAACTGAAGAAAATAGCGATAATGCTTTTCTTGTAGATATAGGAGATGTTTTGCCAATAAAAGAATTTATAATCAAAAGTAAAGTGGCTGTTAAAGGAATTTTCCTTACACATACTCATTATGACCATATTTATGGTATAAAAAAGATGTTGGAGATGTTCCCAGGTTGTCCGGTTTATACTTCTTCTTTCGGCAAACAAGCTTTAGCCTCTGATAAAATAAATTTTTCTCGTTATCATGATGATCCAATTACAGTAGTTGGAGATAATATAAAATCTTTATGTGAAGGAAATAAAATAGAATTATTTCCTGATGAATATTTGGACGTTTTTGAAACTCCCGGACATGATAAAAGTTGTTTGACCTATAAACTGGGTAGTCGAATTTTCTCCGGCGATTCTTATATTCCCGGTTTGAAAGTGATAAGTTCATTTCCGCACAGTAATAGGGAGGATGCGGAGAATTCCAAGCAGCGCATAATACATTTAGCAAAAGAGTGTGAACTCTATCCTGGGCATGGGGATATCTATTGTACATTAAAATAATCATATAAACATATGGATAAACGAATTTATCTTTGTCTGGCTCACATGAGCGGTAAGGAACAAGATTTTATAAAGGAGGCCTTTGACACGAACTGGGTGGTACCTTTGGGACCTAATGTCAATGCCTTTGAGGAAGAATTGAAACATTTTGTAGGGCAGAATAAGGAAGTTGTTGCTTTGTCTGCCGGGACAGCAGCCATTCATCTGGCCTTAATTCAACTGGGGGTTCAGGCTGGTGATGAAGTGATTTGTCAGTCATTTACATTTTGTGCGTCGGCTAATCCGGTGAATTATCAGGGAGCGACGCCTGTGTTTGTGGATAGTGAAGAGGATACTTGGAATATGAGTCCTACTCTACTGGAAGAGGCCGTTAGAGATCGAATTACTAAAACGGGCAAGAAACCGAAAGCAATTATTCCTGTACATCTGTATGGTATGCCTGCGAAGATAGATGAGATTTGTGCTATTGCGGCAAGGTATGATATTCCAGTGTTGGAAGATGCTGCAGAAGCTTTGGGCTCAGAGTTTATGGGGCGTAAGTGCGGTACTTTTGGACAATTTGGAGTTTTGAGCTTTAACGGTAATAAAATGATTACTACCTCAGGTGGGGGAGCTTTGATTGTACCTAATGAAAAGGCGAAAAAGAAAACCATGTTTTATGCAACACAAGCGCGTGAACCATTTCCGTACTACCAGCATGAAAAGATTGGTTATAACTACCGGATGAGTAACATTTGTGCAGGAATTGGGCGTGGTCAGATGACTGTGCTGAATGAACATATAGCACATCATCGTCATATACATGAGTTATATAAGCAGGCTTTTGCGGACGTAGACGGAATTGAATTAAAATCCAATCCAGATGAGCGTTTTAACGCTAATTATTGGTTGTCAACTATCCTGATAGATAAAAACGTAACAGGTTTTGATTATGAAGAGTTACGGATAGCCTTGGATGCAAAAGGAATTGAAACCCGTCCTCTATGGAAACCAATGCATCTGCAACCCATATTTGCAAATAATCCCCGTTATGTGGATGGAACAGCTGAGAGACTCTTCAGCAAAGGACTATGCATTCCCACCGGTCCTTGCGTGACGGATGAGGATGTAGCGTATATTGTGAGGGAGATCAAAAAATGTATGAAGAAGTAATAACAGAAACAGATAAATAGATGAACTTAAGATATTTGTATGTATTAATATGCTTGATCGTTTTTTTAACGGCTTGTTCAGCACCTAAAGAAGTACTTTACTTGCAGGATATAGCTACGATAAAGCAAGAAAAAATAGAGAAAGGCTATGAAGTGAAAATTCACAAAGATGATTTGCTAGCGATCATTGTTAATAGTAAGGATGAGGAATTGGCCTTGCCTTTCAACATGCCGATGGTATCGTATCAGATAGGTAGTAATTATAACCAGCCTAGGATTGTAGGGTATTTGGTAGATCAGAACGGAGATATTGATTTCCCTATTTTAGGTAAGATGCATGTACAAGGGTTGACTCGTATGCAATTGACGGAGTTGATCAAGAAAAAACTATCGGAAGGAGATTTAATTAAAGATCCAATTGTGACTGTACAGTTTCTGAATTTTAAAGTTTCGGTAATTGGTGAAGTATCTCGTCCGGGTACATTTGAAATCTCAGGCGACCGTATCACTCTATTGGAAGCATTGAGTCGTGCGGGCGATCTGACTATTCATGGTAGACGTGATCGTGTAGCTGTGATTCGTGAAGAGAATGGAGAACGAATTATACGTTATCATGATTTACGTTCATCGGATATCTTTAATTCTCCCTGTTATTACTTGCAGCAGAATGATATCGTCTATGTGGAGCCGAATAAGGCAAGAACAGGACAAAGCCGTGTGAATTCGAATAATTCTGCTAGTGTATGGTTGTCAACTGCGTCTGTGTTGGCATCCATTGCTTCATTGTTGATAACTATATTTAAATAACAACCCTTAGAATATTTGCTGACTAGATATGAAAAGTGAACAACAGATGAATGAAGAGCAAAAAGTGCAATCCAATATGGTCGCGCAGGAAGAGCAGATAAATATAGCGGATTTATTACTTATATTGCGCAATAACTGGAAGTGGTTCGCCGCGTCTATTTTTGTATGCATGGCATTAGCTTTTGTCTATTTAAAGTCTACACCGAAGACATATAGCCGTAAAGCTACCGTATTGATACGGGATGACAAGAAAGGAGGCGGTATGGGGGAATCTGCTCTTTTTGCTGATCTGAATCTTTTCGGGGGAGCGAGGAGTGTGGATAATGAATTGCTGGTTTTTCAGTCCCGTAGCATTATGGAGAATGTTGTGCGTCGTCTTTCATTGAATATGAGTTATAAGGTGCGGATTGGATTACGTACGATTGAATTATATACTCAGTCACCGATAAAGGTGGCATTTCCTGATGCAGAAGATAACCAATATATTCATGTGTGTGTAACTCCCTTGTCTGAAAATAAAGTTCGATTGTCAGAGTTGTTGATGATTGTAAATAACGAAGAAATACAATCTGTAGATGAACCTGAAGTGACTTTGGGAGATACTATAAAGACTGCGCTAGGTAACATCGTAGTTACTCCTACTTTATATTATACAAACGAATATTACGGAGATAAGATTTTGGTACAAAAGTTTGTAACAGAACGCGTTGTGGATGATTGTATGGCTACATTATCTGTCTCACTTGCTAGTAAAATGGCTACAATAATTGATCTTGAATATAAAGATGAGTCGATAGCCCGTGCTGAGGACATTTTGAATACTCTGATTTCTGTTTATAATGAGGATGCTATTAATGATAAAAATCAAATAGCAGTTAACACTTCGAATTTTATAAATGAGCGTTTAATAATAATTGAAAAAGAGCTGGGTACAGTTGATGCGGATATTGAATCATATAAACGTGAAAATCAGTTGACGGATATAACCTCGGAAACCGGGATGTATTTGCAAACTACTACCAAATATAAACAGGAGGGGTTGAGTCTTGAAAATCAACTGAGTCTTGCAGAATACATCAAACAGTATTTGGTGGATCCTTCTAAAGTAGCTGATCTGATTCCAGCCAATACAGGAATTACGGATGCTGGTGTTGAGAAGCAGATTGCAGAATATAATGAAATCTTATTGAAACGTGATAAATTTGTGACCGGTAGTAGTGACCGTAACCCGGTTGTCATGGATCTGAATAATTCCTTGGGAGCAATGCGGCAGTCTATTCTTCGTTCTGTGGATAATCTGATTGTGGGTATTAATATCAATTTGAAGAATTTACGTGAACAGGAGCGACAAACGGCCAAACGTATTGAGGCTGTTCCTACCCAACAGAAATATGTGCTGACTGTAGAACGTCAGCAGAAAATTAAAGAGGAATTATATCTTTATTTGTTGAATAAGCGTGAGGAAAATGCTCTGACGCAAGCTATAACAGAAAGTAATGCACGCATCATTGATCCTGCATCGGGTAGTAGTAGACCGGTAGCGCCGCGAAGTATGATTATCCTTTTGGCTTCTATGATTCTTGGAGCTGCACTCCCTGCAGGCTTATTTGGAATTTTGAGTATTCTTGATACAAAAGTACATAGCCGCAAAGATTTGGAATTGGCATTGAGTATACCGTTATTGGGCGATATTCCCGAAGATCGTAATAAGCCCAAGAAAGGGGAAGAGCGTCGTCAAATTGTTGTACATGAGAACGGGCGAGACTCGGTGTCGGAAGCTTTCCGCATAATCCGTACAAATATGGATTTTATGCGTGTTAAATCGGAAAATCTGCAGGTGGTGATGTTTACTTCCTCTAATCCGGGAGCAGGAAAGACCTTTGTTTCGAGTAATCTGGCTATGAGTATTGCGCAGATGAATAAAAAAGTCATTCTGGTTGATGTGGATATTCGGAAAGGTACGTTGAGCGGTCTGTTTGCTAATCCGAGTAGTCGGATGGGGTTGACTAATTATTTGTCCGGTAAAACAAATAATGTGAAGGATATAATCGGTCAGAGTGAGGAATATAGGAAATTGGATCTCATCTTTGCAGGTCCTGTGCCCCCGAATCCCGCAGAGTTGTTGATGAGTGAACGTTTTGATCATTTGATTGAAGAACTGAAGAAACATTATGATTATATTATAATAGATAATGTTCCGGCTGGCGTTGTAGCAGACGCTTCGATCGTGAATCGTGTTGCTGACCTAACTATTTATGTGGTACGTGCAGGTATGATGGATCGTCGTCAATTACCTGAGTTGGAAACCTTGTATCGACAGAGCAAACTTAAGAATATGTCTGTTGTATTGAATGGAGTTTCTTATAGCCGGAAAGGTTATGGTTACGGTTATGGCTATGGTTATGGCTATGGTTATGGCTATGGTTACGGTTATGGGAACGAGAAGAAACATAAACGTAAAGGCATTATGCACCGTATAAGAAGGCAAATCAGAATTTTACGTAATCGGATAGGCTAAAATGTTTTCATTTTTTTCACTCAATAAAAGCATCTTGAATTCAGGATTGCTGGAAGACATGACCGACATTCATTCCCATGTATTACCGGGGGTGGATGACGGCATGTGTTCTATGGAAGAGTCGTATCACGCTTGTGAATATTTGGCTAAAATAGGTGTGAAGAGGATGTTTTTGACGCCACATATCATGGAAGATTTACCGGATAACTATCCTAATACTTTACAGAAACATTTTAAGGCTTTTATACAAGATAATTTGTCTGGTATCGAGTTTTGTTTAGCAGGTGAGTATATGCTGGATAGCGGCTTTAGTCGACAGATGGAGGCGGGGATTTTAACGATTGGAGACAAACTTGTACTTGTTGAGACTTCATACATGGCGGCCCCTCCTGAAATGCGTGGCATGCTTTATGAATTGTCTATTAGTGGTTATTGTCCTTTGATAGCTCATCCTGAACGATATTTGTATATGACACTAAGGGAGTTGACTGGTTTGAAAAGGCAGAAATGCAAATTTCAACTGAACTTAATGTCATTGGCTGGAATATATGGAAAAGAGGTGCAGAAAAGAGCTCTTTTTATGTTGAAAAATGGACTTTATGATTTTATAGGTTCTGATATTCATGATTTACGTATTTATCAACAAGCTTTATCGAAAATATACTTGTCAAAAAGTGAACAGGAAAGAATTAGGATATTGATGAATAATAATCAGCAGTTGGGTTAAAGTATTATGGCTATGAAGATGAGCGGTGGGATATAGTTCGATAAACTATGACCTGCCGCTTTTTATATTTACTGCAAAATAATGTAAGAGAGATTGTTTACATAGGAGTGTCTGTGTAATATGTTGTTCTATAGGTGTTTGTAATCTTTTTTTAGAAAAACTGCTTTCGCTACCTTTTTTCTTTCTTTTATTAGAAATTTAATCTTCACCTTTGCATCATCGTTGATCAGCGAAGTGAATAAAAACAGAATTTAAATCTCTAAATGAAAAAAGTATGAGTGTAATTTTTAGAACGGTGGAGAGACCGTCCGACCCTCGGGTTGAGAATTCTCCCAAAAAGTATTTTCCGCAGTTAATAACTTTAGGACAGACTGTAGATTTGGCATTTATTGCGCAGAAGATGCAGGATCGTTCTTCACTCTCTATTGGTGATATCAAGAGTACCATGCAGAACTTTGTGGAGAAATTGAAAGAGCAGTTGTTGGAAGGTAAGACAGTGAATATTGCCGGGTTGGGTGTGTTTTTGCTGGCTGCTAAGTCAAAAGGAGAGGAAAAGGCAGAAGATGTGACTGCCAAGAGCGTGGACAGCGTTCGCATATTCTTTCAAGCCAATAAAGAGTTGAAGATAACCAAGACTGCTACGCGTGCCGGTGAAAAGTTGGATCTGGTCAGTTTGGACGATTATCTGAAAGGTCTATCAAACGTTCCTGCGGGAGGCGGCTCGGACGGTGGATCGGGAGATAACTCGGGCGATGGAGGGTTGGATGAGAATCCACTTGGATAAGGAGAGCTGAAAAGTAAAAGTTGAGAATGAAAATCAAAAGAATCGCTATGAAGAAAACGAATTGGAAGGTGATTTTTAAAGTGATTATTGCCGTTGCTACTGCCATCGCAGGTGTGATTGGAGGGCAGGCTATGACATTTTAAGTATAGTTGATAGACGAAGAGAAGCCGTTATCCGAGAAGTTGAAGTTCGGATAGCGGCTCTTTTTTATCTTACATCCGCTCCCCACATCAATTTATTGCGAAGCGTATCAAAGAAAACATGATTGAAGCGTTTGATTACCTTAATGCTGTAATCGGCCCGTGAGATTCGCAGACGGGTTGTTTCTTTGCAGGATTCACTCCGCCCGTCGATAGCAACCAGAAAACTATGGCTACGGCTTTCTACGTCAAGAGTGATTTCCCAATCATCACAAATAACGATGGGGCGGACATTCAGACTATGCGGAGCCACCGGAGTGATAGCAATCGTTTTGCTATGGGGCACGATAACCGGACCACCGACACTCAGCGAATAAGCCGTGGAACCGGTAGGGGTGGATACCACTAATCCGTCAGCCTGATAAGTGGTGAGATGGGCACCGTTGATAGCAGTATGAATGCTGATCATTGAAGAACTATCGCGTTTCAATACTGCAATTTCATTGAGTGCATAAGGCGATTCCATCAATTTTTTGTCATCACAATGTAATTGCAACACGCTACGTTCTTCCACCTTGTAGTGGTTATTATAAATCTCATCGAAAGTCTCTTCCATCTCTTCCGGAGAAATGTCTGCCAGGAAACCGAGGCGGCCGGTATTGATGCCCAGAATGGGGATGTTCTTTTTGCCTACCCGGCTGGCTGCTTTCAGGAACGTACCGTCGCCCCCGATACTGATGACCATATCTGCTGTAAAATCGTCTCCGTCGAAGAGTTCGGCGGAAGCAATAGTCATGTGCAGGTCGGAAGTCAGGAAGTTATAAAACTCCCTGCAAATGCAAAGCTGGGCATTACGCCGCTCCAACAAGCGGAATAAAGTTTCCGCATGTGTTGATTTTTTTGCTTGATAAGTATTTCCAAATATGGCAAATTTCATCGTCTGTACTTTCTTAATGAAATGCAAATATGGTGTTTTTTTCTCAGAACGCTGCCAATGTATCGCTATTATTTGTACATTTGCGGCAAACTATGATCCGAATTATGACTAGATTAAGTGTAAACATAAACAAGATTGCGACGTTGCGTAATGCGCGTGGAGGGGATGTCCCTAATGTGGTGAAAGTAGCACTGGATTGTGAAAGCTTTGGTGCGGAAGGAATTACCGTACATCCACGCCCTGATGAACGTCATATACGCCAGAGGGATGTGTATGATCTTCGCCCGTTGCTTCGTACTGAATTTAATATCGAAGGATATCCTGCCCCCGAATTTATTGATCTGGTATTGAAAGTGAAGCCGCATCAGGTTACTCTGGTTCCGGATAGTCCGACTCAGCTGACTTCTAATGCAGGCTGGGATACCAAGCAGAATTTGGAATTTCTGACCGAAGTACTCGAAACATTTAATGATGCAGGCATCCGTACTTCCGTATTTGTATCGGCGGATGCGGAGATGATAGAATATGCTGCCAAAGCTGGTGCCGACCGGGTGGAACTCTATACCGAACCCTATGCTACCGCTTATCCGCAGAATAAGGAAGCCGCCGTTGCTCCTTTTGTAGAGGCCGCCAAAGTGGCACGTAGTCTGGGGCTGGGTCTGAATGCCGGACATGACCTGAGTTTGGTGAATCTGAATTATTTATATCAAAACATTCCATGGATGGATGAAGTCTCTATCGGACACTCGCTGATAAGCGATGCTCTGTATCTGGGATTGGAACGTACCATTCAGGAATATAAAAACTGTCTTCGTTGATGAATGCAATGTTGTTATTAGCCCAAGTGGCTCCGGCGCTGACCGATTCTATTGCGGGCGCCAATCCGGTATTAACTCCGGTAGCTGGTCCTGAAGAGATGAACTTATGGAGCATGGCTGTCAAGGGGGGGTGGATTATGATCGTTCTTGGATTGCTGTCCATCCTTTGTTTCTACATCTTGTTCGAACGCAACTATGTGATCAGGAAAGCCGGCAAAGAGGACCCGATGTTCATGGATAAGATAAAGGATTATATCCTGGATGGAGAAATAAAAGCCGCCATAGCTTATTGCCGCAGCGTAAATACTCCGGCTGCCCGTATGATTGAGAAAGGTATCAGCCGTTTGGGACGTCCGGTGAATGATGTGCAGGCTGCCATTGAGAATGTGGGAAACATTGAAGTAGCGAAACTGGAAAAAGGATTGACGATTATGGCAACCATCTCCGGAGGTGCGCCGATGATTGGTTTCCTTGGTACGGTGACCGGTATGGTGCGTGCTTTCTACGAAATGGCTAATGCAGGTAACAACATCGATATCACATTGCTTTCGGGCGGTATCTACGAGGCTATGATCACTACGGTAGGTGGTTTGATCGTGGGTATTATTGCGATGTTTGCCTATAACTACCTCGTGACTCTGGTAGACGGCGTGGTGAATAAGATGGAGGCTAAAACCATGGCATTCATGGACCTCTTGAATGAACCCGCATAATAAATTAATAACTAATAATTAAAAATTAGAGCGTGCTACAACGTAGAGCTAAAATATCGCCCAATTTCAGTATGGCATCCATGACGGACGTCATCTTTCTGTTGCTGATCTTTTTTATGATCACGTCTACGGTTGTTTCGCCGAACGCTATCAAGGTGTTGCTTCCGCAGGGAAAACAGCAGACGTCGGCTAAGCCCTTGACGCGAGTGATTATAGATAAGGATCTGAATTTTTATGCGGCGTTTGGAAATGATAAGGAGCAGGCGATTTCTTTGGAAGAATTGACTCCTTTCCTGCAATCGTGCGCTGCGAAAGAACCGGAAATGTATGTGGCGCTTTATGCTGATGAAGCTGTGCCTTACCGGGAAATCGTGAAAGTGCTGAATATTGCCAATGAGAATAAGTTCAAGATGGTGCTGGCTACACGCCCGCCTGAAGGGAAATAAATGTACGATGGGTAAATTGTACATTGTAAATGGTTAAATACTAAATGGCAATGGTGGATCCGAAGAAGAAAGGCAAATATATAGGAATGGTAGGTGCGCTGCTGGTACATGTAGCGTTCATTCTCCTGTTGATACTGGTTGGCTTCGCTTTGCCGGAGCAGCAGGATGAAGACGGTATGCCGGTAATGCTGGGTGAAGTGCCCAATGCATTTGGAAGTGCTGATCCCTCTCTGGTGAAAGTGGATGTGATGCCTGAGACCGTTGCCCCTAAAGTGCAGGAGACGGTAGAACAGGAGATGCTTACCCAGGAGGATGAAGAAACCGTTGTTATCAAGCCCAAAGCGGAACCTAAAAAGGAAGAGGTAAAGAAGAAGCCGGAGAAGACGGAAGCCGAGAAAGCGGAAGAAGCCCGGAAGTTGGCGGAAGCTAAAGCTGAGCGGGAACGCAGGGAGGCGGAAGAGGCTGCCCGTAAGAGGGTGGCAGGTGCCTTCGGAAAAGGAGCACAAATGGGAAGCAAAGGTACGACTGAGGGAACAGGTATCCAGGGAAGTCCCACCGGAAATGCGCCGGAAGGTGCGTCGAGCGGAACGGGAGGTTACGGAACTTTTGACCTCGGTGGACGTTCTATAGGACAAGGTGGTTTGCCGCGTCCGGCATATAATGTGCAGGATGAAGGGATTGTGGTGGTTTCTATTACTGTAAATCCGGCAGGACATGTTATTGCTACCAGTATTGACCGGAAGACCAATACCATAAATTCTGCCTTGCGGAAAGCGGCTGAAGATGCTGCTAAGAAAGCGCGTTTCAATGCTGTAAGCGGTTTGAATAACCAGACAGGAACGATAACATATTACTTTAAACTAAAATAATAAGGAGAACAATTATGGGTACAGTTTATGTTTTTTTTGCAGACGGATTTGAAGAAGTGGAAGCTTTCACCTCTGTGGATGTAATGAGACGTGCAGGGCTGAACGTGGAAATGATAACGGTGACTCCCGATGAGATAGTAACAGGTGCACATGATGTACCGGTGCTTTGCGATAAGAATGTAGTGAACTGTGATTTCTATGACGCAGATTTAGTTCTTTTACCCGGTGGAATGCCCGGAGCAGCTACTTTGGAGAAGTGCCCGGAACTTCGGAAACTGGTCTTGGATTTTGCTGAAAAGAATAAACCGATTGCTGCCATTTGTGCCGCTCCTATGATATTGGGTAAGCTTGGCTTGCTGAAGGGCCGCAAGGCAACTTGCTATCCCGGCTTCGAGCAATACCTGGAAGGTGCTGAATGTACAGGTGCTCCGGTGGAAAGAGACGGTAACATCATTACCGGAAAAGGACCGGGTGCTGCGATGGAATTTGCTCTGACGGTTGTAGATATGATGCTCGGAAAAGAGAAGGTACAGGAATTGAAAGAGGCAATGTGCGTCATCTAACTTTCATTTTTAATTTTTAATTGATGGAGTATGCTCTGATAGTTGCCGGTGGTAAAGGGTTGCGCATGGGAGGCGAACTTCCCAAACAGTTTCTGCCTATAGGTGGAAAACCTGTTTTGATGCGTACTTTGGAAGCCTTTTATGCCTACAATCCGGAGATACATATAATATTAGTGCTCCCGCATAGCCAGCAGTCTTATTGGACAGAGCTATGTGCGGAGCATTCTTTTTCTTTGCCGCATACAGTGGCGGACGGAGGTGAAACCCGCTTCCATTCGGTAAAGAATGGATTGGCTTATGTTACTACTCCGGGATTGGTTGGTGTCCATGATGGGGTACGTCCGTTTGTTTCCCGGGAAGTCATAGCCCGTTGTTATGAATTGGCTGCCGAAAAAAAGGCGGTGATTCCCGTGATAGATGTGGTGGAGACTGTACGCCATCTTAAAGGAGAAGAAAGTGTGACCGTCAACCGGGATGAGTATAAATTGGTACAAACTCCCCAGGTGTTTGATGCCGATTTACTGAAACAGGCCTATGAACAACCTTATACTTCTTTCTTTACGGACGACGCTTCGGTAGTGGAAGCGATGGGAGTATCTGTATACCTCGCGGCAGGTAATCGGGAAAACATTAAAATTACGACTCCCTTTGATTTGAAAATAGCCGCTGCTTTGTTGGATTCATGTTTGATTTAGCTTCTCGTGACATAAAATACCTGTCGGGTGTAGGGCCGCAACGTGCCTCAGTACTCAATAAGGAATTGAATATCTATTCCCTTCACGACTTATTGTATTATTTCCCCTATAAATATGTAGACCGTAGCCGTATCTATTATATCCATGAGATAGACGGTACGATGCCTTATATCCAGTTGAAAGGCGAAATCCTGGGCTTTGAGACGATTGGAGAAGGTAGGCAGCGCCGTCTGATTGCCCATTTCTCGGATGGTACGGGGATTGTGGATTTAGTCTGGTTTCAGGGAATTAAATTTCTCGTCGGTAAGTATAAGGTACATCAGGAATATATTGTATTTGGTAAACCCAGCGTCTTCAACGGACGGATTAACATTGCTCATCCGGATATCGATAATGCTTCGGAACTGAAGCTCTCGACAATGGGATTGCAACCTTATTATAATACAACGGAGAAAATGAAGCGGAGTTCCCTCAATTCTCATGCAATAGAGAAGATGATGAGCGCCGTAGTGCAGCAACTCCGCGAACCGCTGCCCGAAACGCTTTCTCCCGCTATATTGACAGAACATCATTTGATGCCGCTGACGGAAGCTTTGATGAATATTCATTTTCCGGCAAATCCGGAATTGCTTCGTAAAGCGCAATATCGCTTGAAATTTGAAGAACTTTTTTATGTACAGTTGAATATTCTCCGCTATGCCAAAGACAGGCAACGGAAATATCGTGGATATGTATTTGAAACGGTAGGAGAGATATTCAATACTTTCTATGCCAAGAATCTGCCTTTCGAACTGACAGGTGCCCAGAAGCGTGTACTGAAAGAAATACGCCGGGATGTGGGGAGCGGTAAGCAAATGAACCGTCTGTTGCAGGGGGATGTAGGTAGTGGAAAAACGCTGGTAGCACTGATGAGTATGCTGATAGCGTTGGATAACGGTTACCAGGCTTGTATGATGGCGCCTACCGAGATTCTGGCTAACCAGCATTTTGAAACAATCCGCGAGTTGTTGTACGGAATGGATATACGTGTGGAATTGCTAACCGGTTCTGTGAAAGGAAAAAAGCGGGAAGCCATTCTCACCGGTCTGTTGACAGGAGATGTACGAATACTGATCGGTACGCATGCCGTGATAGAAGATACCGTGAATTTCTCTTCACTGGGTCTGGTCGTGATAGATGAACAACACCGTTTCGGTGTGGCACAACGCGCACGTTTATGGACTAAGAATGTACAGCCCCCCCATGTGCTAGTCATGACAGCTACCCCTATTCCGCGTACGCTGGCTATGACATTATACGGTGATCTCGATGTTTCCGTCATTGATGAACTGCCGCCGGGACGTAAACCTATTGTGACCATTCATAAATATGATGCGCACCGTGTAAGCTTGTACCAATCCGTACATAGGCAAATTGCAGAGGGCAGACAGGTATATATTGTATATCCTTTGATTAAGGAAAGTGAGAAAATCGATTTGAAGAACCTGGAAGAAGGCTACCTTCATATTTGTGAGGAATTTCCGGATTGTAAAGTCTGCAAAGTGCATGGCAAGATGAAAGCGGCTGAGAAGGATGCGCAGATGCAGCTTTTTGTTTCGGGCGAAGCACAGATAATGGTAGCGACTACTGTGATTGAGGTCGGCGTAAATGTACCGAATGCTTCCGTGATGATTATTGAGAATGCAGAGCGCTTCGGTTTGTCACAGCTCCATCAGTTGCGTGGTCGTGTAGGTCGTGGAGCAGAACAGTCTTATTGTATTTTAGTGACCGGATACAAGTTGGTCGAGGAAACCCGCAAGCGCCTGGAAATTATGGTACGGACAAATGACGGCTTTGAAATAGCTGAAGCCGATCTGAAGCTACGAGGTCCCGGTGATTTGGAAGGCACACAGCAAAGCGGTATTGCCTTCGACCTGAAAATTGCCGATATAGCGCGCGATGGACAACTGCTGCAATATGTGCGCAATGTTGCTGAAGAAGTGGTGGATGCTGATCCTACCGGTATTCGTCCGGAGAATGAAATCCTGTGGCGCCAGCTAAAGGCACTTCGGAAAACTAACGTTAACTGGGCTTCCATTAGTTGAATAACGGTTAAACATACACTTTATTTGCATTTTTATGTTGTAAAACATATAAGTCCTTATCTTGCCGATATACAGGGAGTTAGGAGGTGATTTGATATGTACCTTTTAGTCCCTTACCGAAAAAATAGTTAAGAACAGCCTTTTCATTTAGAGAAGAAATACTACCTTTGGGAGAATTTTTTAAAAGAATGACGAAACGGAATGAATTTCAATTGCATTAAAACGATCCTAATAGCTGCGACGGCAATGGTCAGCCTGAATTCTTTTTCTCAGGATTTGATTGCCCGACAAGCCCCCATCGACAGGAAACTAAAGAGCGTTGACTCGTTGGCTTTACAGAAACAGATACGTGCTGAACAATCTGCTTATCCAGGTCTAAGTCTATATCCGACTTGGAACAATGAGTATGTACAAGCTTATGGCGATGCTATCGTTCCTGAAAGCTATAAAGTGGACCTGACAGGTTTCTGTATGCCTACCACGCATACGAAGATTACCGATGTATTCGGTTATCGCCCCAGAAGACGCAGGATGCACTATGGCTTGGATGTTAAAGTATTCATCGGTGATACGATTCGAGCTGCTTTCGATGGTAAAGTACGCGTAGTAAAGAATCAGGGACGCCGTGGCTATGGTAAGTATATCGTTATTCGTCATGACAATGGACTGGAAACTGTTTACGGACACTTGTCCAAACAGATCGTGGAAATTAATCAATTGGTTAAAGCCGGAGAACCTATCGCTCTAGGTGGTAATACGGGACGTTCTACCGGTTCGCATCTTCACTTTGAAACCCGTTTCCTGGGAATTCCTATCGACCCCGCTTTAATGTTCGACTTTGAAAAGCAAGACGTTGTTGCTGATCATTATACTTTCACTAAGACCAAGACTTCAAAAGGAACTGCTCGCAGCATGGCTTCCGGTGAAGGTTTGTTCTATAAAGTGAAGAGTGGCGATACATTATCTAAGATTGCATCCCGTCAGGGAGTATCTATTGACAAGCTCTGTCAGTTGAATCGCATTACACGGAAAACAATCTTACGTCCGGGACAGGTATTACGTTGTTCGTAAGATATCAATAAACCCATAAAGAAGAGGGCACTTTAATATAATTTAGAGTGCCCTCTTTTCTTTTTTCTTTAATTATTCCTACCTTTGCAACCAATTTGTAAGGAAATGAAAGATACCAAACAACAATTTGAGCATGTCATTGCCATCTGTCGTGATTTGTTCTCCAAGAAACTACATGATTACGGTCCGGCATGGCGTATTCTCCGTCCGGCTTCCGTGACTGACCAGATATTCATTAAAGCCAATCGTATCAGGAGTATTGAAACCAAAGGAGTGACGTTGGTGGACGAAGGAATACGTTCCGAGTTCATTGCGATAGTCAATTATGGTATTGTCGGATTGATACAGCTGGAACTGGGATATGCGGAATCAGCCGATATCACGAATGAAGAAGCAATGGCGTTGTATGACAAATATGCTAAAACTTCATTGGATCTGATGCTTGCTAAGAATCATGATTACGATGAGGCATGGCGCAGCATGCGTGTCAGTTCATACACTGATCTGATATTGATGAAAATCTACCGTACGAAACAGATTGAAAGCCTGTCAGGACAGACTTTGGTTTCGGAAGGAGTGGATGCTAATTATATGGACATGATTAATTATTCCGTATTCGGTTTGATTAAGATTGAATTTGGAGACTAAACAGAAACATATAATCTGGAAGAGCTGGGTGAATGTTTGCCGTTTTTTATTGGCGGTGGTATTCATCTTTTCCGGCTTTGTGAAGGCAGTCGATCCGTTAGGCTCTTTTTATAAGATTCAGGATTATCTGACGGCTTTCGGAATGGCCGCGTGGTTTCCTACATATTTGCAGCTACTGTTTGCCATCGTATTGTCGGCGTTGGAATTCTCCGTGGGAGTATTCCTGTTCTTCGGTATACGGCGGCGGTTTGCTACGACTCTGGCATTGTTGCTGATGATCGTGATGACACCGCTGACACTGTATCTGGCGTTAGCGAATCCGGTGTCCGATTGTGGTTGTTTCGGTGATGCATGGGTGTTGACAAACTGGGAAACGTTCGGCAAGAATGTGATATTGTTTATTGCAGCCGTATCTGTCTTCAAAGGTGGAAAACAAATCATCCGCTTTATTACGGCAAAGATGGCATGGATGGTTTCTATGTATACGTTCTTTTTCGTATTTGTGCTTTCGTTCTATTGCCTGGACAATCTGCCCATCCTTGATTTCCGTCCTTACAAAATCGGAAAGAATATCAAAGAAGGCATGGAAATACCCGAAGGAGCAAAACCCAGTGTGTTTGAGAGCAAGTTCATTCTGGAGAAGGACGGAAAAAAGCAGGAATTTACACTGGATAATTACCCGGATAGCACATGGACGTTTGTTGAAACACGTACGGTGTTGAAGGAAAAAGGATACGAGCCTCCGATTCACGACTTCTCTATTGTAAGTTTGGAAACCGGAGAGGATCTGACCGATAGCATCTTATCCGATAAGGGATATACATTCCTGTTAGTAGCTCATCGTATTGAAAATGCTGACGATAGCAATATAGACCTTATTAACGAGATCTATGATTATAGTGTGGAGCATGGTTACGGCTTTTATGCCCTGACTTCTTCGCCGGAGGAACAAATAGAGTTGTGGCGTGACAAGACCGGTGCAGAATATCCTTTCTGCCAGATGGACGACATCACTTTGAAGACCATTATTCGTTCCAATCCCGGACTGATGCTGATAAAGGATGGTGTCATTCTGAATAAGTGGAGTGATAACAGCTTGCCGGATGAATACGTGCTGACGGATAGTCTGGATAAACTGGAACTCGGTCAGCAGAAACAAGAAAGTGATTTGCGCACGATTGGTTACGTTCTTTTGTGGTTTATCATTCCGTTGCTGATGGTTATCGGCGTGGATATTCTGGTTGTGAAGCGCAGGGAAAGGAAGAGAGCGAAAAATAAAGTGATTAGCGATGGAGTGATGGGTGATAAGCAAGAGCTTTCTCAGCCATAAACCACAAATTATAAATTAAAAATACATTAACCCTTTTAATAAATAAAAAACAAAATGAGAAAAAACATTGTTGCAGGAAACTGGAAAATGAACAAAACCCTTCAGGAGGGTATTGCTCTTGCAAAAGAACTGAATGAAGTATTGGCTAACGAAAAGCCTAACTGTGATGTAATCATCTGTACTCCTTTTATCCACCTGGCATCGGTTACTCCGTTGGTAGACCCTGCTAAGATTGGCGTAGGTGCTGAAAACTGTGCTGATAAAGAATCAGGTGCTTACACTGGTGAAGTTTCAGCTGCTATGGTTGCTTCTACAGGTGCTAAATATGTAATCCTGGGTCACTCAGAACGTCGTGCTTACTATGGCGAAACAGTTGCCATCCTGGAAGAAAAAGTTAAATTGGCTTTGGCTAACGGCCTGACTCCGATCTTCTGTATCGGTGAAGTACTGGAAGAACGCGAAGCTAACAAGCAGAATGAAGTAGTTGCCGCTCAGTTGGCTTCTGTATTCTCTCTGTCTGCTGAAGATTTCTCTAAGATCGTATTGGCTTACGAACCGGTTTGGGCTATCGGTACAGGTAAAACCGCTACTCCCGACCAAGCTCAGGAAATCCATGCTTTCATCCGTTCATTAGTTGCTGACAAGTACGGTAAGGAAGTTGCTGACAACTGCTCTATCCTTTACGGTGGTAGCGCTAAACCGTCTAACGCTAAGGAATTGTTCGCTAATCCTGATGTTGATGGCGGCTTGATCGGTGGTGCAGCTCTGAAGGTAGCAGACTTCAAAGGTATCATTGATGCTTTTAATTAATAGATAATGGAAGATTGATAATTGATAACCGGTGAAGTGCCGGTTGTCGGTTATCAGTCTCTATAATCATATTATCAACCGTCTATTATTATATTATTCATTATGAAGAAGCTTGGTTTACTTTTAATTGCATGCTTTGCTTTCGCTGCTTTTGCTTCGGCGCAGAATAACATTGTGAAGAGTTTGGAACGCAATGTGCCGGGACAGGGTAAGGTAACCATCCATCAGGATGCCCGCATCGAGGCCTTGATAGGTCAGGAATATATCCCCAACGGAACGGAGAACAGAGTGCTTAAAAGTCAGGGTTTCCGTGTACAGGTGTATGCCGGAAACAATACCAGTAGAGCCAAGAACGAAGCTCACGCTGTGGGCTCACGAATCAAAGAATATTTCCCGGAACTTTCTGTTTATACCTCTTTCAACTCTCCCCGCTGGCTGTGCCGTGTAGGAGACTTCCGCAGTATTGAAGAAGCAGATGCCATGATGCGCCAGTTGCGTGCTACAGGCGTATTCAAAGAAGTTTCTATTGTGAAAGAGCAGATAAACATCCCCTTATAAAAACTTACTCATGTTAGGAAAAGAAGAAATCGTATCTCCTGCACTGGATGAACTAAAAGAACACTATCAGCGTATTATAACTTTATTGGGCGAAGATGCCGAACGCGAAGGACTACTGAAAACCCCCGAACGTGTAGCAAAGGCTATGCTGAGTTTGACAAAAGGCTATTTCATGGACCCGCACGAAGTGCTCCGCTCTGCCAAGTTTAAGGAAGAATACAGTCAGATGGTGATTGTGAAAGACATTGATTTCTTCTCACTTTGCGAACACCACATGCTTCCGTTCTACGGAAAAGCACACGTGGCTTATATCCCTAACGGTTACATTACAGGGCTGAGCAAGATTGCTCGTGTAGTGGACATCTTTTCTCATCGCCTTCAGGTGCAGGAACGCATGACGCTCCAGATTAAAGAATGTATCCAGGAAACACTGAATCCTCTGGGCGTAATGGTGGTTGTGGAAGCTAAGCACATGTGTATGCAGATGCGTGGGGTTGAAAAGCAAAATTCCATAACGACCACTTCCGATTTTACAGGTGCTTTCAATCAGGCAAAGACTCGTGAAGAGTTTATGAACCTCATTCGCCAGAATTCATTTACATAACAGTCCCGTACGTTATTTCATGAAAGGAAACTACAGTTCCATGAAGGAAAACTGTTGTTCCCATTAAAGGAAACGCGCATTCCCTTTAGGAGAAATCGTCGTTCTCATTAGGGGAAACTGTCGTTTCTGCATGAGGGAACTATCGTTCTCATTAGGAGTAAGGTGATTTAACCGAGTACAACTCTGTCTCCTAATCGTTTGGCCATAATACTTTTGATCTCACGCAGTTCTGAGTAGCGTTTCATGATAGAGGTACATTGTTCTTCATCATTGGCTACGGCAGGGTCTTGCAAGGCATACATCATGTGTTTCATTTCTTCACTGATGATGGCGAACTTGAAATTAATCATGAGCGTAGGCACCAATTCGAATAGGCGTTCCTCGTCGGTCACTAACCTTTGGGCTTTGGAGTGATACTTACTCAGTTGGTAGCGATCGGCAATCAACTCTGTACTTAGTTTACTGATAATAGGGTCGGGATGTGCCAGGAAATACCGTTCTGCGGTGAACCCTTCATTATGTATATGCTCTGCTGCTTCTGTCAACATCTGCCTGTGCAGCGGGTTGTGGAAAGCCAGTTCATCCTCCTTCAAGTCATTGACTACGTATTCCGTTACCGTGATGGGAATTTCTTTCCCTTCCTCATCGGGAACGTTGCACAATACTTTCTCTCCGTAGCGTACTACCATTTGCAGGATAAGGCGCTCGTATTTGTAGAATTCCTGTCCTTCTTTTCCTTCCTGCGGGATATAAGATACGTATTCGGCAGCTTCCGGTGGAAGCGGTGTACCACCGTCAGGCATTTCTCCATCCATGGGATAAGGAGGCATGTCTTCAGGGTAGGGTGGTTGCATTCCGTCGGGAAGCGGTGCTTGTGCAGCGTCGCGGGCTGCATTATTCTTTCTTGTTTCCCGGTTTCTTTGTTCCGCCTGCTTCTCAGCCTGCGTTTCGCGTCGTTTGGCAACTTCCGAAACCAGCAGTTTGTCTTCTATACGAAGCAGTTGGCTGCATTCTTTAATATATACATCACGGACAATTGCTTCAGGAATAATAGATATACTTTGTACAAGATTACCGATTAATTCAGCACGCTTGATAGGATCTTTTCCTGCATCTTCCAGTAGAAGATTGGTTTTGAAACGTATAAAGTCAGTTTCATTATCTTGTATGAATTTCTGGAATTCCGTAGCGTTGTGCTTGCGGGCGAAGGAGTCCGGGTCTTCCCCGTCGGGAAGCAGGCAAACTTTGATATTCATTCCTTCTTCCAGCAGCATGTCGATACCACGGAGAGAAGCCTTGATACCTGCCACGTCACCGTCATAGAGTACCGTAATGTTATTGGTGAAGCGGTGAATGAGCTTAATTTGTCCCGGAGTCAGTGCCGTACCCGAAGAAGCTACCACATTCTCCACGCCTGACTGGTGCATGGAAATAACGTCCGTGTATCCTTCCACCAGGAAGCAACGGTCTTGTTTCACAATAGCTTGTTTGGCAAAATAAATGCCATACAGCTCACTACTCTTATGATAGATTTCCGATTCGGGAGAATTGACATATTTAACCTTGACTCCCTTCGTCGCACTGCTAAGCACGCGCCCGCCGAAAGCGACCACCTTACCGGAAAGTGTGTGCACCGGAAAAATAACACGTCCCCAAAAGCGGTCACGCAAGCGGTGATCGTCCGTTTCGTAACAAAGCCCTGTCTTGACAAGATATTCTTTCTTGAATCCCTTCTTGATGGCTTCCTGAGCCATGGCATCGTGACTTTCGGTGCAATAACCTAACTGGAACTTTTCGATGATATCATCCCGGAAACCACGATTGCGAAAGTATGCCATACCAATGCTACGTCCGTCCACATGGTTTTTAAGTATATTTTGGAAGTAATCACGTGCAAAGTTATTCACGATGAACAGACTTTCACGTTCGCTCTGCATCAGCTTCTCTTCGCTGGACAGTTCGCGCTCCTTGATTTCGATACCGTATTTCTTTGCCAGATATTTCAGAGCTTCGGGGTAACTCATCTGCTCGTGCTCCATAATGAAGTGCACCGCATTGCCACCCTTACCGCAGGAAAAGCATTTGCACAACCCTTTGGAAGGCGATACATAAAAAGATGGCGTCTTGTCATCATGGAACGGACACAAGCCTACATAATTCACACCTCGCTTGCGCAACGTAACGAAGTCCGATACAATGTCTACAATCTGTGCGGCATCCAGAATTCTGTCTATGGTAGGTTGGTCTATCATTGGATAATTGTTTTTGCGAATGCAAAGATAAAAAAAATCCCCCGTTGAGGACGAGGGAACCTAATGTTTTCACAACGGAATAATCCTTATTGTGATTTGCTTCAAATTAGTGTAACAAAGATATGATATTTTTCTTTAATACCATTCTTATTTGCAGAAAAAAAAGTAGCTTTGTAGGAAAACATAAAAAAAATATGATATGAAGACGATTTGGGGTTTAGATTTGGGTTCAGCATCCATTGGTTGGGCAATTGTGAAGGAAGATAACAATATAACAAAAATAGTTGCTTTGGGTAGTCGTGTCATTCCTTATGATGGCACCGAAGGTCAAGATTTTGTTAAAGGTACAGGAGAAAGTCGGAATACTTTGCGAACAAAAGCTCGTACTGTTCGAAAAGGCTATGATCGTTATCAATTAAGACGGAAATACCTCGTTGATGTACTTGTAAAGAATAGGATGATGCCTGATGAAAACTTGAAATGTCTTCCTAAAAAACAGTTATGGGAATTGCGTAGTAAAGCTGTTACCGAGTATATTTCTAAACAGGAATTAGGGAGAATATTACTTTGGCTCAATCAAAAGCGTGGCTATAAAAGTAGTCGTAGCGAGGCTAATTTTGGTAAAAAAGATACCGAATACGTTGTTGCGGTAAAATGCCGTTATGAAATAATAAAGGAGAGAAACCTTACGATTGGACAGCACTTCTACAATGAACTGTGTAATGACGAGTATTTTCGCATTAAAGAGAATGTTTTTCCGCGTGAAGCGTATATTGAAGAATTTGATAAAATTTGTGAGAAACAAAAAGTGCATTTGGGCTTATCTAATGAACTAATAGCTAAAATTCGCAATGAAATCATCTACTATCAGCGGCCGTTGAAATCGCAAAAAGGGCTTGTTGCGGTATGTGAATTTGAAGGAACTTGGAAAACAAAGGATGGTAAAGAATATTTTGTAGGACCCAAAGTTGCACCTAAAAGTTCACCTTTATTTCAACTTTCTAAAATATGGGAGAATGTAAATAATATCAAGTTGAGTACAAAATACGGTGAGGATGTTGAACTGACATTAGATGAAAAGTTGAAGGTTTTTGACTACTTGGATAATAACGAAAGATTGACTTCTACAGATCTATTCAGAATCTTACATAAAAACAAGAAGGAATTTACTGTAACTAAACAATTAGAAAAAGGTATTCAAGGGAATATTGTAAAAACTTCCATTCTAAAAATATTGGGTAAAAACTATAAAGAATTGCTGAAATTAGACTTAGCCATAATTGAAACAGAGCAGTTTGGCTATTTGTATGATAAAAAAACAGGCGAAATTCTAGGCGAGAAATCCCTTAAATGTATTGATTCAAAAGTGGAGAAAGAGCCGTTTTATCAATTGTGGCATACTATTTATTCCATAAATAATGTGCAGGAATGTAGCAATGCGTTGCAAAAAGGCATTATCGTAGTGAGAAAAGAGGGAAAAAATGACGAAGTAAGAGTGAAAATAGATAAAGAAACAGCCGATAAACTTGCTGCTATTGATTTCTGTAAATTTGCTTTTGGGAACAAATCTGCGAAAACTATTCGTAAGATTCTGCCATATTTGATGGAAGGAGATAAATACAGTGAAGCCATGAGCTATGCCGGTTATGATCATTCCAATTCTTGGACGAAGGATGACAATCTTAGACGGGACTTATTGGATAAGTTGAAACCGATAGAAAAGAACTCTTTACGGCAGCCTATTGTGGAGAAGATTCTTAATCAGATGGTAAATGTAGTAAATGCTATTATTGAGAAATATGGGAAACCTGATGAGATTCGTATAGAACTGGCGCGTGAGTTGAAACAAAGTAGGGACGAACGTAATAGTGCTGATTTAAAAATGAGCAAACGCCAGCGTGAAAATGAAATTATTGCAAATCGTTTAGAAGAATATGGTTTGAGAGCTACAAGGAATAATATTGTCAAATGGAGATTGTATCAGGAAATAGATAATCAAGATAGTAAATTAAATGCTATTTGTGTTTATTGCGGTCAACCAATTTCGCTAACTGAGGCGATGCTGGGAAGAGAGGTTGATGTGGAACACATCATTCCAAAATCAAAGTTATTTGATGATTCTCAAAGTAACAAGACGTTGGCTCATCGTCATTGTAATTCCACTAAAGGTGATATGACGGCTTATGATTTCATGAAAACAAAATCAAAGCAAGAGTTTGATAATTATGTAGAACGAGTCGGTCTTTTGTATTCTAAAAAAATAATTAGTAAGACAAAGCGTGATAAGCTACTTATGTCTGAAGATAAAATACCTGATAATTTTATTGATCGACAATTGCGAGAAAGTCAGTATATTGCTAGAAAGGCACGTGAGGTTTTACAAACTGTATGTCACAATGTCTGGGCTACAAGTGGAACTGTGACAGCGGAATTGCGTCATTTTTGGGGCTGGGATGATGTTACGATGAATTTGCAGATGTATAAATATAAAGATTTTCCAAACTTGATTGAAACAATAGAGTGGGAAAGTGAACATGGAAAAAGAAAACATTCAAAAGAAGTTATTAAAGATTGGACAAAGCGTGATGATCATCGTCATCATGCTATTGATGCACTAACTATTGCTTGTACAAAACAGGGATTCATTCAGCGTTTCAATACTTTAAATACGAGTAGGACTCGTAATGATATGTGGAATGCGATAGAAAAATGCTCGGTGGAGTATAAAGATAAACTCACCTTGTTGGAGAAATATATTATTTTGCAACGTCCGCTATCAGTAAAAGAAGTTGAAGATGCAGTGTCACAAATACTTGTGTCTTTTAAAGCTGGCAAAAGAGTTGCAGTTTGGGGTAAACGAAAAGTCGGTAAAGGGGGGAACAAAAGGGTTGTACAGGATAGAATTATTGTGCCGAGAGGTGCGTTGAGTGAGCAATTTGTATATGGTAGAATTCGTTCGATCGAGAAGAATAAAACTCTAAAATATTTATTTAATAATCCTCACTTGATTTTTAAACCATACATTAAGATATTGGTGGAACAACGTTTAAATAAATACGAGAATGATACTAAGAAAGCATTAGCTTCATTGAAAGAAGATCCCATTTATTTAGACGTAGATAAAACTAAACTATTGGAATATGGCACTTGCTTTAAGGAAGAGTTTGTTATAAAATATGATGTTGATGTGAATTTTGCTAGAACTGAAAAAATTATTGATGAAAAGATTAAGTATATTCTTCAAACTCGTTTGCAAAGGTTTGGAGGAAGCTCTAAAGAAGCATTTAAAGATGTACAACTAGGAGAAAAAACTTTGAAATGGTATGAAGATGAAAAGTTGGAGCATCCCATTCATTCTGTGCGTTGTTTTACAGGACTTTCTGCTGTTGTGCCGATAAAAAAAGACGAATATGGAAATGAAATAGGGTTTGTAAAACCTGGGAATAATCACCATATTGCCATTTATGTGGATCGAGATGGCAATGAAAATGAGCATGTTTGCACTTTCTGGCATGCAGTAGAACGGAAGAAATATGGAATTCCTGTTATTATTAAAAATACAAATGACGTTTGGGATAAAATTTGGCAGCAACCAGACAATGCTTATCCACAGAGTTTTTTGAAACAACTTCCATCTGTCAATTTGGAGATGAAGTTGAGCATGCAGCAAAATGAAATGTTTGTTTTGGAGATGACGAAGGGAGATGTAAAAGTAGCTATTGAAAATAGCAATTATAAGAAAATCAGCGAGCACCTATACAGAATAAATAGTATATCTACATCTGATTATTGTTTTTATCATCATTTGGAAACCAAAAAGGATATCAAAAATGCAGATTCAAAGGCAAGTAAAAGATTTTTTAGGATTAAAAGTATGAAAGCTTTATTTTCACTTAATCCGGTAAAAGTGAAGATAGATTGTTTGGGTAATATTATTGATATGAATAAGTAAAATCTTAAATATTTGCATGTCAGTTGAATAAAAAACTGTTTTTTTTCTTTGGAGATTATTTACAATGAAAATGAATTAGATATCAATAAACCAAAATAAAATAATCATGAGATGGAAATTAAAAATGGAAGACAAGTACTTGTCTTGTAAAAAAAAGCTTGTTAAGGCGGGGATTAACCGTCATCTAATTAAACATTTGGAAGAAAGAGGAACCAAAGGGCGATTCGGACGCCCTTTGGGAGTGAGAATTGAACAATATTTAAAATGGGGAAGGACTCGCTATTTTCTTTCATTTTGGATGGATGATGAGATACCAATAAATGGTAGGACGAAGAATATATTTAGTGAGGAGTTGAATTTGCAATATGGGCATGATTTGGGAAGTTCTACTGAGTTGATTCTAGAAGTTATTGCGGGATGTTCTGTGAAATTTGGTGATAATAGGAAAGTGGAATGATAAAGAAAACACTCTATTTTGGGAATCCAGCGTATTTATCCTTGAAAAATGGACAACTAGTTATCAAGTTACCGGAAATTATAAATAATACTTCTCTGTCCCAGGGGTTTAAAAAACAGGCGGAAGTGACAAAACCGGTTGAAGACATTGGTGTGGTGGTGCTTGATAATAAGCATATAACTATTACATCCGGTGTTTTGGAAGCATTGTTGGGAAATAATTGCGCTATAATTACGTGTGACAGTCGCAGTATGCCAGTCGGGTTGATGTTACCTTTATATGGGAATACAACACAGAACGAACGTTTCCGACAGCAATTGGATGCATCTGTACCTTTGCTGAAGCAGTTATGGCAACAAACGATTAAAATGAAGATTGAAAATCAAGCGGCTGTGCTGAAGAGGTGTACAGGAGAAGATTCAAAATGTATGAAAGTGTGGGCTGCCGATGTGAAAAGCGGTGATTCTGATAATTTGGAGGCTCGTGCAGCTGCTTATTATTGGAAGAATTTGTTTGATATAAAGGGATTCACAAGGGAGCGGGAAGGTATTCCTCCCAATAATTTATTGAATTATGGTTATGCTATTTTGCGGGCGATTGTAGCACGAGGATTAGTGGCGAGTGGATTACTGCCAACACTTGGAATACATCATCATAATCGTTATAATGCTTATTGTCTGGCAGACGATATCATGGAACCATATCGTCCTTATGTAGACGAGTTAGTATATAATATTGTAAGGAGTAGGCAAGATTATGTGGAATTGACTAAGGATTTAAAAGCAAAATTACTCTCTGTTCCTGTATTGGATGTGACGATTGCAGGGAAACGCAGTCCATTGATGGTAGCAGTGGGACAAACCACAGCATCACTCTATAAGTGTTTTGATGGAGAAATTCGGAAAATAATATATCCAAGTTTTGAATGACAATCTTATGAAATACTAATTACCATTCTATTATGGAAAGGTTCAGTGAATATCGTATTATGTGGATACTTGTATTATTTGATTTGCCGACTGACACTAAAAAAGATAAGAAGGCTTACACTGATTTTAGAAAAAATCTACAGAAAGATGGGTTTACGATGTTTCAGTTTTCCACATATGTGCGTCATTGTGCGAGTAGTGAAAATGCAGATGTGCATATAAAAAGAGTTAAGTCTTTTTTACCTGAACATGGACAAGTCGGAATTATGTGTATTACGGACAAGCAGTTTGGTAATATAGAGCTTTTTTATGGTAAGAAATCACAGTCTGTAAATACACCGGGGCAACAATTGGAACTGTTCTAAAAAGAGAAATCCCACTCATCAGTGGGATTCTCTTTTATGGAAACAACCTCATTTTTAATTCTAATTTGTTTTGTAAGTGTTTGAAATACAGGTTGTAATGGGTAATCAGCTGTTTCCAGTAGGTCAAAGATACTAATTTGAAAGCAAATCACAACCGCTCCGCGAGTGGGCGGTATTCTATGAAGCTGTTTCCAGTAGGTCAAAGATACTAATTTGAAAGCAAATCACAACTACTACACTGAGACGATAGTAGTTCAATTTGCTGTTTCCAGTAGGTCAAAGATACTAATTTGAAAGCAAATCACAACGGGCCGATAGGAGATAACTTCTACGGTTGTGCTGTTTCCAGTAGGTCAAAGATACTAATTTGAAAGCAAATCACAACTTCTTTCCTTGTTATAATCATATAGTATATGCTGTTTCCAGTAGGTCAAAGATACTAATTTGAAAGCAAATCACAACATTCTAAATAATATATATATTTGCATATCAGCTGTTTCCAGTAGGTCAAAGATACTAATTTGAAAGCAAATCACAACCATATCTTGGATATTATGATTTTGGGGAAGCTGTTTCCAGTAGGTCAAAGATACTAATTTGAAAGCAAATCACAACAATGCTCATGTCGGTAAAGGTGAAAGATACGCTGTTTCCAGTAGGTCAAAGATACTAATTTGAAAGCAAATCACAACAGCCATGTGTTTTGATTATGAGATGATAATGCTGTTTCCAGTAGGTCAAAGATACTAATTTGAAAGCAAATCACAACTCCTTCAGGTCAACATTCCTAAGATCCCAGGCTGTTTCCAGTAGGTCAAAGATACTAATTTGAAAGCAAATCACAACAGCCGTAAACGTATGTTCACGAAGACGGTCGCTGTTTCCAGTAGGTCAAAGATACTAATTTGAAAGCAAATCACAACGCTTCTTTCCGGTAAAGGAAGTATGTTAAAGCTGTTTCCAGTAGGTCAAAGATACTAATTTGAAAGCAAATCACAACAGTGGATGAGGATTATATGTTTATTCTTCCGCTGTTTCCAGTAGGTCAAAGATACTAATTTGAAAGCAAATCACAACTCCCAACAGGAAGGAAAGAAATGGCTGTTTGCTGTTTCCAGTAGGTCAAAGATACTAATTTGAAAGCAAATCACAACTCTTTGGTAGTTATCTGGATTTTGGCTCATGCTGTTTCCAGTAGGTCAAAGATACTAATTTGAAAGCAAATCACAACACCTCGATAAGAGTGAAATCTATCAGAAAGGCTGTTTCCAGTAGGTCAAAGATACTAATTTGAAAGCAAATCACAACAGAAAGAAAGAGCTGTATAACTAACTATAGCTGTTTCCAGTAGGTCAAAGATACTAATTTGAAAGCAAATCACAACGGGTATGAATACTGGATTGCCAAGGCAGGAGCTGTTTCCAGTAGGTCAAAGATACTAATTTGAAAGCAAATCACAACTACTTGCCGCCTCTCTCTAAAGATAAAGAGGCTGTTTCCAGTAGGTCAAAGATACTAATTTGAAAGCGAATCACAAAGCCAAGCCCCTAGTATGCAGAAGAGTTAACGTCGTTTTCCAGTAGATCAAAGATACTAAAAAAGTAAGTAAATTACTACATGAACTAAGATGTGAACATTTTTATTATTAACGAATTGAAGAGAGAAGCCCCACTTCCTTTTCCGTACCCTCTTCTCTCTCCAATCCCTTAATCCCACCTATCTATTTTATCTTTTCCCTAATCTTCGTCAGATACTGCTTCATCCCTTCCGCATCCTTCGTACTGATAATTTCCAGCAAATTCTTCAGCTCCAGACGAATATTTTCCACTTGCGAGGGAGTGCGCGGATTAAAGAGAATTTCCTGAAGTAAGTAATCATCTTCACTCAGCAAACCCTTGGCAATAGCCATATGCTTCTTGAACGTAGTACCCGGAGCCTCCTGGTGCTTCATCACCGCTGCAAAAACAAACGTAGAGACGAAAGGAATAGACAGAGAATAAGCTACCGTCTCATCATGTTCGTCGAAAGTATATTCGAAGATATTGAGGCGGAGCGTCTGGTAAAGGTCCTTGAAGAAAATTTTTCCCAGGTGGTCACCTTCACTGATGATGATAGCATTCTCGCTGCTCAGATTGCTGAGGCTGGCAAACGTAGGGCCAAACATCGGATGCGACGATACATAACGAAAGCCACTTTCCTCATAGAATTTCTTCAATCCCGTCTTCACCGAGGCGATATCACTGATGATACAATCCTTGGGCAGCACAGGCAGCACCTTGCGGAATGCGTCCAGCGTATATCTCACCGTGGCGGCATTGATTACCAACTCCGGTTCGAAGTCCTTTATCTCTTCCAACGTGGTGAAACGATACGTGTTATAGACAAAACGCAACTGGTGCGGATTCACGTCGAACACTGCTGTTTCATGTTGGAAACTTAGAATATCTGTAAAGAAAGAGCCCATCTTGCCGGCTCCGAGTATTAAAATACGCATAAATTTAGTGTTTAGGTATTAATGATTAGTGATAAGTGAAAGATAGCGTAGCCATTAATCACTTATCACCAGTCGCTAATCACTTGTTTATAATTTCCATTTGTTGCCTCACACTCTCCTCGTGTATCAGCTCGAATACCTTCTTGATAAATTCCGAATCCACGCCCAGAAGCACACCTTGTGAACCGCGTTTATCCAGAATTTCATTGTAACGTCCCGTTTGCAGAATCGTCATATCGTGTTCTTTCTTGAACGTACCGATTTCACGTGCCACACGCATACGCTTGGCAAGTTCCTGCATCAGGTTGTTGTCGCACTCGTCAATCTGCTTGCGCAGTTCGCTGAGGTTTTCCGTGGTCTGTGTCTCTTTACGGATGACGAGTAGGTTCAGGATGTAATCCAGTACGTCCGGAGTCACTTGCTGCGAAGCATCACTCCATGCACAGTCGGGGTTGCAGTGACTTTCGATAATCAGACCGTTGAAACCGAGGTCCATAGCCTGCTGGCAAAGCGGTGCGATGAGTTCGCGCTTACCACCGATATGGCTGGGGTCGCAGATGATCGGCAGGTTCGGGATGCGACGACGCAACTCGATGGGGATATGCCATTGCGGCAGATTGCGGTACAACTTCTTGTCGTAACTGCTGAAACCGCGGTGGATGGCTGCCAGACGTTTCAGACCGGCATTGTTGATACGTTCCAGGGCACCGATCCAGAGTTCCAGATCCGGGTTTACCGGGTTCTTCACAAACACAGGAATATCCACACCCTTCAGTGCATCGGCAATTTCCTGCATGGCAAACGGATTGGCAGTGGTGCGTGCGCCAATCCAAAGGATATCGATACCTGCTTTCAGACACTCGTATACATGCTTTGAGGTGGCTACTTCGGTAGAAACGTACATTCCGGTTTCTTTCTTCACCTCTTTCAGCCATGCCAGACCGTCTACGCCTACACCTTCGAAACCACCCGGTTTGGTACGCGGTTTCCAGATTCCGGCACGGAATATCTTCATTCCCTTTTCGGCCAGTTGCTTGGCGGTGCACATTACTTGTTCTTCTGTTTCGGCGCTGCAAGGCCCTGCAATTACCATAGGACGTTTGTCCTCAATACCCGGCAGCAAAATCGATTCTAATTCAAGTTCCATATTCTTTTATTTTTGTTCAATTATATTTTTATTGTATAGATATTTCTCAGTGTCTTCTGAACCCTCTGTAACCCCCGTCGATAAAGCCTTTCGAACGTGTTAATAAATACAGGCCTCGTTTTTTAAAAACGTTGCCCTTATTCTTTAAAAACGTCGGGCACGTTTTTTAAAACGGTGAGTGGCTTGTGTTACAGGAGCTCTTTTTTGTAAATATATTACTTCATCTCCCTGATACGCTTCAATGCCTCTTCCAATTTATGGTCTTTGCAGCAAAGCGAGATGCGGATATACCGTTTTCCGTTACTTCCGAAGATAAATCCAGGTGTGATAAATACGCGTGCGTTATGCAACACCTTTTCAGTCAGTTCTTCCACGTCGGCGCAGCTATCGGGAATTTTTCCCCAGAGGAACATACCTACCTGTTTTTCATCGTATGTACATCCCAGTGCATGTATGATTTCCCCTGCCAGATGGCGGCGGTTGCGGTAGTTCTTGTTATTTCCGTCGTACCATTCCTGTTCGGCTTCCAGAGCGTTGGCGGCTGCCAGTTGCATGGCGCGGAACATACCGCTGTCGATGTTGCTCTTCACTTTCAGGATCCATTGCACAAAGTCGGCGTTGCTTGCCAGCATACCGATACGCCAGCCCGGCATATTGTGGCTCTTGCTCATGGAGTTGAACTCGATGCAACACTCTTTGGCGCCCGGCACACTGAGGATGCTGAGGGGGTGGTCGTTCAGGATGAAGCTGTACGGGTTATCGTTTACAATCACGATGTCCTTGCGGCGTGCAAAGTCCACCAGCTTTGCATAAAGTTCCGGGGTGGCGTTAGCTCCGGTCGGCATGTTCGGATAGTTGGTCCACATCAGCTTTACGCGGCTCATGTCCATCTTTTCCAGTTCGTCGAAGTCGGGCATCCAGCCGTTTTCCTCTTTCAGGTTGTAGTTGATGACTTCAGCGCCCAGTATCTTGCTCAATGAGGTATAAGTGGGGTAGCCCGGATTGGGAACCAATACCTGTTCGCCCGGATTGACGAAGGCCAGTGTGACGTGCAGGATACCTTCTTTCGAGCCGATGAGCGGCTGTATCTCAGTATTAGGATTCAGTTCTACGCCGTACCATTTCTTATACCAGGCGGCAAAGCTGCGGCGAAGTTCGGGGATACCGACATAAGGCATATAACCGTGTCCGTCAGGATTTTGTGCTTCGCGGCACAGGGTCTGTATGGTTGCTTCCGAGGGAGGCATGTCGGGACTGCCGATTCCGAGGCTGATTACGTCTTTTCCTTCGGCATTCATTTGTGCCACCTCTTTCAACTTCTTGGAGAAGTAGTACTCGCTCACGCTGGCCAACCGGTCGGCGGGCTTGATCTTAGATGTTTGATTTTCCGTCTGCATATTCGCCTAATATTTTAAGTTCTTTGGTTAGCGGTGTGATGGCCGCGATGGATTGTTTATATCTCAGTAGGTTGTCGAAAACAACGTCTACGTAAAATTGGTATTCCCATTCCCGCCCGATGATGGGCAGTGACTGTATTTTGGTCAGGTTGATGCTGTAGAACGAAAGAATGGACAGTACTTGCGAGAGGCTCCCTTCCGTGTGGGGCAGTGTGAATACCATGCTTGCCTTGTTGGTTTCCGGGTGTGGATGGCGGCGTATTTCGTCTACTTGCCAGGGATCGGCAACTACCAGAAAACGGGTGAAGTTGTGCTTGTTTGTTTCGATGCCTTCCTGCAACACCTTCATGCCGTAACGCTCGGCAGCGGCCTTGGAACAGATGGCGGCGTGTCCTTTCAGGTTCTCCCGCTTGATGATTTCGGCGCTGAGGGCGGTGTCTTCCGCTTCCACTACTTTCATCTTCGGGTGCTGGGCAAGGAACTCGCGGCATTGCATCAGTGCGATGGGGTGGGAGTTGACTTCCGTCAGATCGTTCCAGTCCTCATCGGGCAGGCAGACAAAGCTGTGTGAAATGCGTAGTTTGTATTCGCCTATGATTTGTGTTCCGCTCTGCCGCAGCAACTCGTTGTTGTGCAACAGGCTACCTGCAATGGTATTCTCTATTGCCAACATTCCTATGGTCTTGCTGTCTTTCTTCACGGCTGCAAACACGTCCTCAAAAGTAGCGCAACAGATTAACTCTATTTCTTCTCCTTCGAAGTACTTGTGTGCGGCAATGTCGTGATACGACCCTAATGTTCCTTGAATGGCTATTCTTTTCATACTGTTTCTTTAAAATAAAAAATCCCGCTTCCATACAATGGAGCGGGATTAAGTATATTACTTTAGTTCTCTATTCAGTTCTTAAGCATCACTGTCACTTGACACATACAAACTCCCGCTCTACTTTCTGGCTAAAGTAAAAGTAAAAAAAGAAGTAATATGTATAAGTAAACAAATTCATACTTTCGTTTTCTTTTTGTTTTTAATTTCGTGGCAAAAGTAATACTTTTCTCTTATATGCAAGCAAAAAATGATATTTTTTTTATTTCTTCTTCAAAATTAGCTTTCAGACGAGTGCTTCCGGTTGTCTTTTTCTGCCGGTAATCCGTCAATCGTCGTGCATGATTCCCTTGATTTGCTCCCATTTGTTCACGGCATCGTTGGACTGTGCCTTGCCCGGAGTGCTACGGCCTTCGCGGATGTACTTTTGTAACAGGTCTTTCAGCTTGCTGACTATTTCGGGATGTTCCTGATATACATTTTTGCTTTCGGTGGGATCGTCTTTCATATTATAGAGTTGTATCGGTGGGAGCTGGGCAATGGCTTCCTTGTCCACACCCGGCTTGGGATAGCTCCAACCGCCGGAACTGGGGGAACACAACAGTTTCCAGTCTCCTTTACGGATGGCAAACTCTCCGCGGATGGAGTGGTGCACGGTGGCTTCACGGATGGTTGGTATGTGGTGCGGATTCCGGATGAGGGGAAGAATGTTGTAACTGTCTTCCGCTTCGTTATCTTTCAGGGGATAATGGTTGAGGGCGGCAAAAGAGGCGTAGAAGTCGTTGAGGCAGACGGTTTGTGTACAAGTGCCTCGGCCTGCACCGTTGGCCCATTCTACGATGGTGGGTACGCGGTGACCGCCGTCGAAGAGATCGGCTTTCATGCCTCGCCAGATGTAGTTGGCATGATGCCCTTTAGCTGCCATTTCGGGGATACCTCCGGCGGGAGAGCAACCGTTGTCGGTGGTGAAAACTACGATGGTATTGGAATCTATACCGTTGCGTCGCAGGGCTTCGCGCACTTGTCCCACTACATCGTCCACCATCAGGACGAAGTCGCCGTAATGACCCAGTCCGGTTTTTCCTTTGAAGGCTTCGGTGGGCAGGATGGGGGTATGCGGGGCGGGCAGGGGCAGATAGAGGAAGAAGGGGCGTTCGTCTTGTGCGTGGCGGTTGATATAGTCTACTGCGCGGTGGGTCAGGTTGGGCAGACAGTCCTGGTGGTTGAAGTCGTTGCCTATGGCGCCTGCACGCCAGAAGCCCGGTTTCTTTCCTGCGGGTACGGTGCCTATTTGCGTGGTGGTGGGCTGGCGGTTTTCTATATATACATAGGGAGCCATGTCGAGGGAACCGCAGAAGCCGTAGAAGTAGTCGAAGCCTAAGTCGACAGGACCGTTGGTGATGGGTTTAGAGTAGTCCACGTCTTCGTCGTTGAGGGCGTTGGCGTCGGGTTTCTCATGTCCCGGTTTCGTGCCCCAGTTCCAGCCTAAATGCCATTTGCCGATGCAGGCGGTGGTATATCCATTTGCTTTCAGCATGGATGCCATGGTACTGCGGGTGGTGGGGATGATAGGGCGGGAGTAGCCATAGAGTACACCGCTTTTGAGGCTGGAACGCCAGTTGTAGCGCCCTGTGAGGATGCCATAGCGGGTGGGGGTGCTGACGGCTGAACAGGAATGAGCATCGGTGAACATTACGCCGTTGGCGGCCATCTGGTCGATGTGGCGGGTTTGGATATGCGAGTCTTTGTTGTAAGCGGAGACATCTCCATAGCCCATGTCGTCGGCGAGGATGAAAATGATGTTCGGCTTTTGCTGGGGTTGTGTGTCGGGGTGAGGGGATGACTGTGCATGGGCATGTTGTCCAAGGCAGAAGGGAACGGATAATAATCCGAGATAGGTGAGGTTTTTCATGATATGATGTTTGGGGTTTGATTTTACTTGGTTATTATGTACAAAGTTAGCTGTTAGATGGAAAGGGCTTTATTAGTTCTGTCTCAAAAGTTTGAGATATTGTTGCAAATGCAGAGTGGTTATTACGAATTTTAACAAGGGAAGAATTCTGTTAATGTATTATTCTTTTTCTGATCCCATAAAAAAGCATTCTTCCTTTTGGCTATTCCCTGCAATTCATCTATCTTTGCATTAGCCGAAGAGAAATGCGGCGTGTTGAAGCTATTTTTGACAAGGAGAAAACTGGTAATTTTATTTAAGTCAAGAAACAGAACTTCAATAAAGATGTTTCACGCAGACCATATAGGGTCGGGCGTGCAAGCGTATTTATTGGTTCTGTGGGTATACCAGTACCTCTCCTTGGATAAATATGAACTATACGTCCGACTTCTTTTTGTATAAAGGGGGATGAGGGCGATTTTAAATATTTAAAATCCAAAGAAGACATGAATACCCCGAAGGATGAGATGATAACAGAGGCTCTCCACTGCATGATAGAACAGAGGAAACACGAGATATGGGAAGTGCTCTACCCATTAAGTATAAAATATGGTTTTACGCTCGACTCCGACTATGCCAGCATCAAGCTGGAACCTCCCTGTAAAGACTTTCCAGAAGAAAAATGTGGATGCAAAATACCGTTGGATTCCGTGTACAGTGCCTTTGTGAAAGGTGATTTTCTTTATGTGATGTGCCGCGGGAAAGTGTATTTTATCCTTGATCTGGAAAGTGGTTTGTGGAGACTGTATTTGCCAATGCACCGACCTCCAAGGCTGAAAGTACTGTGGTGGAGGATTCAAGAGACAACAAGGGATTTGGTGTGGTTGGTGAGACATTGGAAGGACTGAAATAATTCACGACATAGTCACACCTCTTCTACTCGTGCCAACTCCCAGCCGGAGAACTGCATCACGATGCAATGCAGCGTTGTCCCTTGGCACATCAACTGTACCTTAGGCCCTTCGGCATAGCGGTGAATTTGTGCTATGGCATCCTCCCACTGGGCTTCGCCTTTGGCGTCATAGTCCTTGACAGGAAGATATTTTAACTCCAGAATGTAGCTGTGTTCCACTTCGGGATAGCGTTGTAGGTCAGGCATCAGGAACAAATCACAAAAGCCGTGGTTCAACTCTACTTCGGGCGCAGTAAGATAATAGGAATTGATGCTGAGATAGGCTTGGAAGAAGCCCTGAATGTTACGCTCGCCTTCAATTAGACTGCGTACGGAGGAATTCTCTTTGTAATCGTAGGCAATCTTCTCCATGGCAGGACGCCAGTCACCATCGAAGGCCATGTTATCGTACAGGTTCTTCAGGTCGTTCAGGCTGATGCGCTCCTTATTCTGATATTGCTCCAGCATATAATCGTAGTATTGTTTACGTACATTATTATTAGGGATGCCCAGAATAAGACGGTCGCCACGGGTACCGATGATGGTAAGCATACCGTAGTAGAACAGTAGGCTGGTGAACAGTTCCGGATTAACCAGGTCCTTGGCGGGAAAGGAGAGGGCTAAGTCTGCTACAATCTGTCCTTCTTCCGCGATACGGCGGATGACGCCTTTACGGTCACCGTCCAGATGGTCGAGGTTGAGGAGTTTCTTCATCTTGCTGTAGTCCGTGCGGGTATTGGGATCAATCATCTGCTTGGGAGAGTATCCCAAGTCTATTTTCTGCCTCAGATAATAAAGCACCATGTCGCAGTTGAACATCTTCGGGTCACGGTTCAGGCTCTCTTCAGAGAAGCAATAATTGTCATACCACGGTTTTATCTCAGTTATCATTTCGTCAATGTCACCCTTTAGTTGTTCGCAATCCTTGTAATATTGGAACATCTGGCGTACATCCGTCTCAGAGAATCCCAGCATGGTGTTGAATTGCTGTTTGGTACTAATGTTCCAGCCAATATTGAAGCCGCTTGTCAGGTCGTCCAGTGTGACGGGGCTGACGCCCATCATAAGGATGCGGTCGAAAGTACCCTTGAACTTTTTGAAAGCATTACGGTAAAAACCGTCGGCATGGGTGAGGGTGTGATAAACGTTTTCGCCATGCTCGTTCAGTACCACATTAGTGAAGTTGTCGTACTCATCGACGATGAGATAGAGGGGATAGTTGCGTAGGTGGGCTTCTCCCAGTATCACTTGCAACTTGGCCTCAAAGGTGGGAGCTGCTTCGAACTGAGTCCGGATGTGATCGGAATAGAAGTCATGGTATTTGTTCATAAAGATGTTCAGCTCTCCGGTGCAGTAAATCTGAAAATTCACTTCCAATTGTTCCCTGCTACCTCCTACCCGTGAGAAGTCGAACGACATAATCTGGAATGTACCTTGCAGGCGGGTGGGGTGACTACCTATCCAGAGGTTGCCGAAAAGACGTTCGAAATCATCCTTTCGGGCAATGTCATAGTATGCACTCATCATGCTTAGGAAGATGCTCTTGCCGAAGCGCCGGGGACGGATGAGGAACAAGTTACTGGGCTGATCCTCCAACAAAGGCAGGTACATCGTCTTGTCCACATAATACTGGTTCTGTTCAATGACATCCACAAAGTTGGACACACCGTAAGGTATTCGTTTAACTTCTTCCATATACATCATAATTGTCGGGATAAATGCAACAACACTACAAAGATAGGAAAAGTTCCCGGAAATCGGGGAGCGGGTATGCCGGATTTTTCCGGTCTTATAAAAGAATACGGGGTCAGGAGCTTTCCCTGGCTATCAGTAACTCTTTAGTTTTTCCTGTATATCGGCAACTCTTTCCCCAACTCCGTATGAATTACCTCGAAATTGACAAAGCCATTCACGGACTCCGGTTCTAACAGCGTTGTAGCAAGGTTCGCATTCTTCTGTGAAAGACGAATGATGAAACAACCTGCCGGGAAGTTCTTCTTTTCCTTTACCATCCGTGTAGAGACTGTGACCGGATAAATCTTTTCCCATTCTTTGGTAGCTTTCTTGTATCCGGTAACCATATACTTCTCTACGGTGGCAGTGAAGGGTTTTCCTATCTCTTCTACCTCTATTCCTAAAGCCCGCAATTTTTCTGCTTGCATCCGGCAGGTATCCGGCAGAATATATGCTTTGGGACGTTTGCGTACTAACTCAGCTTTCAGTTGAAGCGCATCGAAAGTAGGCAGAGACTCCGTAAAGCGTTTGTTCTTAGTAAGATCTATAAATGTAACGGGAAACTCTGTCCGTGCGGATTGAAAAGTGACGGATATATCACTCTTTCCGCTGTAAGTCTCTTTTATGGCTTTTCGTATCTCACTTCTTACTTCTTTTGAATGAAGAGCTGCTGTTTCTAAAAGACTGCGGGATACCAGAAAACCACATTCTGCACGACGGGCAAAACACGCTCTTCCCAATCCTATTCCACGGATTTCTATGAATAGAGATACCGCATTGGTGAGTCCCTGAAACGTGGAACTGGATTGCGGGCTCTTGGCATCTTTCATTGCATACAAACTATCATTCCTGACACTGGGTGTAAAGTAAAAGCCTGAATGATAACCGTTAACCTCCAATGTCTTCTCTGCTTCTTCACGGAATAAGCCGTTGGAAAGTGTACGTATTCCGGCAGGGATGTTCAAATGCCCGCTGGGTAGGAAAAGGACATCGGCGGCCGTAGCTACTTTAGTACCCCGCAGCAATTCAAACTCCTTGCGGAAAGGATTGAATTCGTGGATGTCCAGCGCTATTTCGGGATTCCATTCCTTGTACGCTTTTTTAAGAAGAAGAGTCACCGGATCGGCAAGTTTACTTTGATCCCGGTTCAAATCATACCCACTGCCCGATTTACGGCTTTGCATGGCATAACCATCCGTATTGGCTATGGGTACAAGCGCAAGAGACACCTTTTTCAATCGTTCGGCACCTTCAGGCGTATTCAGTAAATAATCGGCAAGCATACAGGCTGCTTCCGGCCCGGCAGGTTCGTTGCCGTGCAGTCCTGCCTGTATCCAGACTCTTATTTTCTTTTTATCGTTGGGGGTTCCGAAATAGAGCACGGGGATATCCCTGCCCTGTGGAGTCTTTCCTATATTGGACAGCGTAACCTTACCGGGATGCTTGTCGGCTAAATCCTTCAAATATCTGTTTATCTCGAACAAGGAAGCCAGACCTTCTTCAAGCGGCTTGCCGAGGGTGGGAGTGGAATATTGCTGTTCCGGTTCGGGATAGAAGCGGCGGGTTACCTCTTCCGGCTGCACCGTGGGCTGGATATTCCAGAGAGAAGGGTTGCTGAATACGGTTTCTTGCGCAATACGTTGCAGATAGAGTGCTTCCTCTTCAGGTATTCCGGCATAATAAGTACCTGTATAGGGTTTCTGAAAAAATACGCTACAGAATACATTGGCGACAAGATAAGAACCCTGTCGGGAAGGGTGGCTGTGATCGTTATTGTAAAGCGTGATGCTTGGATTTTCCGTGCGGACACGCTTCCAGGCTATGCCGACGGGGGCACACCAAGCATTCAGTTGTGCGGTCATCTCCAAATAACTTTCAGCCAGTCGTTGCTGCATTTCGGCATACGTATCAATGTCGTGCCCCCAGGTCATGTAGAAGACGGTTTTTCCTTTCGGATTGTAGAGGCGGCGCAGGCTGTCGAGGGAGTGGGCGGGCTTGTACACATTCTCCCGTACCCATTCCTTTTCGCGGGCAGGCGCTTTACTTTGGTCTTGTAGGATGACGAAATCCCAATTTCCTTCACGAATGGCATCCAGGGTTTCAGGGTTGGCGGCATGTTTCTTCAATGTCCAGCCGCCGTGTTCCACTAATTTTACAGAAAGCTTGTGGCCGGTGGAGGCGGCAAGGGCCTGCACTTGTCGGACTAAACGGTTGTATTGTGTGTAGCTGTTACCTATGAACAGTGCACGGAGAGAGTCTTCCAACATGACAGGAACGGCACGTCTGCCCATTCCGGTGGAGTGGTGTCCGATGCCTTGTTCTTCTATTTTCTGCCAGTTGCAAGGCCAGTTGTGTTCGGCTGCTATCCGGTGGAGGTATTGGTAGAACTGATTGCCACGCTCGTAACGATTGCATCCCTGTGCTTCGGCTTCGGGAGTCTTCCTTAAATATGATTCGCGGATGGTGTCTCCCGTAGCCAGTTGGAGGATAATCGGTTTGGCAAGATACTTCCTGATTGTTTCGGGAGTAACATACGGAATGTTACGTACTCCGTAGGGAAAATCTTGCGAAGCATCGGGGAAAGTGTACCATCCCGGACTGCCGATAACAGCTTTCTCCACATACGGGCTGTCATGGAAAAGCATGAAACGCTGCACAAACTGCCCTCCGGCTGAGTGACCGTAAATCATATATCCTTTCCGTTCACTACCTGAAGATTGGCGGACGTACTCGAAGATTTTATCAACCAGTGCCGGAGTTCGCTTTTCAGCCGGACGTATCGTATGATCCTTGTCGTCCATGACACCGATTTCCTGATAATCGGGTAAAGGAAACCTTTCCAAATCGAAGTGAGGAATGAAGACCATGAATTTATGCTTCTCTGCCTCCTGCTTCCAGGCTTTGAGTAGATAAGTGTAACCACGGTCGGCACCTTCGAAGACAAAAACAATGGGCATACGGCGCACATCGCCCGAAGCCGGAATGTAGTAGTGCACATCTACCGGACGGTCGGCAAAGGGAGGATAGTCTTTGTAGGTGAACTTGCCCTCACCTACGGGAAGCACGGAGGCGGCACGGAGTCCGGCGACCAGAAAGACAATAGCAAGAAGTAGAATTAATCTTTTCATTCTTCATACCTCCCTTTTTTAATGACTTCCTTGTCTTTTAGGACGAGTTTGCCGCGTGCTATGACGTGCGTCAGTTGAAGTTCGGAATCAAGGAAACAAAGGTCGGCATCGAAACCGGCGGCTATTCTGCCTTTGGTGCGCAGTTTGAGGTTGCGTGCCGGATTGCTGGTGATAAGGGTCAGTGCCTGTTCCAGAGGCAGAAGTCCTTCTTTTACGAGCAATGTCATCTCCTGCAAGTTGAGGTGCAGGGGAGCGGGGCGATAGGTTGTTTCTCCTGTTTCAGGATTGGTGCGGCGCACTCCGCCACGGCCGTCACTGGAGAAGGTGATGCGGTCGAGGGGCACGTGGGCTTCGAGGGCTTTCATGACGCAGCGGTGGGGAGCGTCGAATTTGGTTCCTCCGGTGGAGAAATCTACCATACCACCCATACAGGCAAATTCTACGGCTTGCCGGAATAAGGCTTCCGTGCGTATCAGGTGGGTGGGCGAGAGGTAGGAAATCAGCGTGGGATACTTGCGGGCGATATCCAGTAACGGAGCGATACCATCGGGCAAGGCTCCCAGATGAATATGCAGGATACCTCCTTTGCCGGAAGTGAAACCGCCGAGGCGTACCTGGTTGATGAGGCGCAGTATCTCCAGTTCGGTGGGGAAAGCGCTGCGGTCGTCACTCATGGCGAGTTTGCAACCGATCACTTTATCGATGAAGATGAGATCGTCGGCTACGCAGGACATCAGTGTTTTGGGAGGCAATCCGTAGAAACTGGTAAGCATGTAGGCACTGAGGCCATCGTCTTCCAGGGCTTTGGTTTTGGCGTAAAGGGTGGTCAGTTCTTTTACGAAACCGTCCGTACCAAGTAACCCTACCACGGTGGTGGTTCCGCAAGCCACCAGTTCGCTCATGGAGATGTCGGGAACTAAGGAAGCATAGCCGGTTTGTCCGCCGCCACCGGTGATGTGGACGTGCTGGTCGATAAAGCCGGGGGTGACGGCACACCCGCCGGCGTCTATGGTATTCAACGGAATACCGGTCAATTCTATCTTCCGGTCTATGAGGGCTATTTTGTCATCTGCCAGTAGAACGTCGTTCATGCCGAGATGCTCCGGAGAGTATAAGTTTGCATTTTTAATGAGTGTGAACATGATTCGGAGTTGTTTTATAGTGTTATGAAATGATAAGCTATCAGGAACAGGATGCTGCCTATAAGGGGCAGGGTGTTTCTCTTTGCCAGTTCAATGGGCGATACACCCGCCACACCGGCAATGGCGACAATGATTCCCGCTATGGGAGATGCGGCACGCCCCATGCTGGCGGATAACTGCAAGGGAAGCACGAGAGAATAGGCAGGCATACCCAACTGTCCGGCAATTCCGGGCAGCAACGGGCCGAACGAGAAGAAAGCCGCATTTCCGCTTCCCATCAGCATGGCCGCACAGAAGATTATCAAGGCGAAGACTGCTGCGATGGCAATGCCGGAAAGTCCTATATGCGTGGAGTAATCTACCAGTGAGTCGATGAAGCCGAGGCTAATCAGTCCTTTGGAGAATATCTCGGAGGCAACAATCAGTGTCACGACGCTTCCGAAGACATTTCCCATCCCTTTCCAGAAGCTGGAGAAGGCGTCAAAGGTTTTCCGTATATTGCGTGTGTGGCAACCTACGAATACGAGTGAGATGAAGAGGGAAAATAGCATGGCGGTCGTTGTATTGAGCGTTATGGGAGGCTGGAACAGGCCCACATAGGGCGAAAATACAATGAGAAGCGCAAGCGGAAGTATGGGGAGCATGGCGAATATTAATGGAATATCCGGTTTGGCAGAGGTCTGCGGGACTTCTGCTGTTTCACTATTTTCCGTACTCTGCCTGGCGGCTTCTTTTTTATCGAAATACCTATTGTTGAAGTAAAACAGGGTCATGACTACCAAGGTGGTAGGGATAACCAATGGGAGTTGGTGGGTAATGAAATAAGCTACGTTGGTCTGCTCGATAAGTTCGGCGGCAAGGGCTGTGTTTGCCGAGCCGGGGCCCTGGTCGAACAGCGTTGCGGCGGCAATGACGGATAATGCGGTGAGGCGGCTTACTCCCAATCCGATGAGGACGGGGTAAACTGAGGCGACAAGCAAGAGTCCTAATCCGGCTGCCGAGGGGGTAGTGATAAAGAGCAACTGGCCAATGGGAATGGTGACGGTAGCTGCCAGGTAGGGATAACGGCGAAAGAAACCCAACGGTTTCATGGAGATGTGCACCAAGGCATTGGTGGCTTTTATGTGATTCATAAAGGCTACATAGCCGCCGATGGTCATAATCATCAGTCCTGCGCGGGACAGGTTGCCGATGAATGTTTCTTCTACCACTTTCACCAAATCGAAAACAACGCTGCCGGTGGATTTATCCGGAATGATGGGTTGGACATTGAGAATGAGGGCGAATGTCAACATCACAAGTCCGGCCAGCATCAAAACTCCTTGCGGGTTCAGTTTCCGGTAGAGGTAAATAGCGGTGACGGTGGTCACCAATATACAGAGGAGGAAGGCTACGACTGACATAATCTGATTGGTTCTGGATTATAAATTGTTTTTTGGGGAGTGATCGGGGATGGGACAGGAATGCATTAAATGAAGTGTCTCAATTCTCCTCCTCTCAAAAGGAGGAGAATTGGGATAGCACTATTTAATCATTGTTCTACTGTCTTATAAGTACCCCGGATTATTCTCCAACTGGCGACCTGTATTGGAATCTATGAACTCTTGTGGAATCGGGAACAACACAGGTGTATCATACGAATTCATGCCTCGTGCCTCGCGTCCTGCAATCTCATTCAACTGTCGCATACGGCGTTTGAAGTAATTGTTCACATCACGTTCATCTCCACCTTTCTCCTGACTTACGCGAATCAGGGTGTGGCGGCGTTCTTCTTCGGAAAGAAGTTCACGGCTACGTTCGTCCAGAATGAAATCTACGCCTCCTGCGGTGAGTTCAGCTTCTGTGATGCTGACTGCATTGGAACGATTGCGTACCTTGTTAATCCATTTGATGGCTTCACCTGCCTGGTTGTTTTTCAGCAAGGCTTCCGCATAAAGCAAGTACGTGTCGGCGAGGCGGAGATAAACAATATCCTGATAACATCCATCCTTGTCACCATTTGCCAGCAACGGTGCTACGTAATCCCATTTGCGGGTAGTGGGCCAGTTATACTTCTTGATGGTTGTCTTATTATCATCCAGCATAGCGGCGGTTACAGTGGTGTCTACCACCATCTTACCGTTGTTAAGGAATTCCGTAATCTTGCCGTCGGCACCCTTCTCGTTAATAGTCCATACCACTGCATAATCGGATACACGGTCGTCCTGAGTTCCCTGATCTTTATAGTTGTAGAGACGGAAAGCACCTCTTGAAGGCACGCAACGTCCGGCACCTTTACCACCGTTGTTTATCCAGAACACCTGAGGCCAGGTGGCTGCACCGCTTGTATAGTCGGGATCGTACTTGTTGCTCTTGTTGATGACACCGTCGTTGGAGTAATAGTTCTTATATGTACTCTTCATATAAACCTCGGCTGTACCGAAAGCACTGTTTTCCGGTTCTGTGTTGACAAAAGCGTATAAAACCTCCGTGTTTCCGTCCGCATACATCGGTGTGCGGAATACGTCGATGAACGGACAGCCCGGATTGGCGGAGTTCTTGCCGAAACGGTTGGTTATCAAACTGTATTCGGAACCTTCTGCCAGTGGCTTCAAAACTTCGACTGCCTTGGAGGGTTGGTCCATTGCTAGATATAGTTCACCCAGATAATGGCGTGCCATGGCTCCTGAAATCTTGCTGTTGCTTTCTTCGCGCAACGGTAAATTGTTCATGGCGAAAGCAAAGTCCTGCTCCATGACTTCACGGATGGATTCTACGGAGTTGCGCTCCCAGTCGTTACGGTAGTTCATACCTGTAATTTCTTCGGTGGACAAAGGTACGGCACCGAATGAATACGTCAGATGGCGGTAAGCCCATGCGCGGAAGAAGCGGGCCTGTGCGATGATCTTATTCTTGTGGGCGGCAGCTTCGGTTTCGGTTCCTTTCCAGTCGATGCCACTGCCTTCGGCACGTGAAATCACCATGTTTGCCGTGTTGATGATGCGGTAACACCATTGGAAGATGTTTTGGAATATCTGTAAGTCCGTCTGGTTGATTTGCGACGGATAGTACATGTATTTAAAGTCGCTGTGTGAATTATTACTCCATGAATTGTCCACACCGCAACCCCATGCAGAGTGCAGAACGAGCGGCAGACCGCCACCGAGTGCATCGGCACGGCGGTATTCGTTACGCATCATTCCGTAGAGGCTGGTTACCATGGATTGGAACCCGCTGTAATCTACTAACAGATTTTCAGGGTAGAGTGAAGCACGCGGATCTTCTTCCAGGAAGCTGGATTCATTGCATCCGGTCATGCAGAGCACGAGTAGTGCTATCAGTGTATATTTTAGCTTTTTCATACTGTTTCTCTTTGTTTTAGCGGTTTATAAATCAAGTTTCAGACCGAATGTGAATGAACGTACCTGCGGAGTGGACTGTTGGTCGCTGATAAATTCCGGGTCGAGGCCGGTCCAGCTTGTCCAGGTTGCCAGGTTCTTGATATTCATATATACTTCGAGGCGGTTCAGGGAAATCTTCTTCAACCAACGCTGGGGAACACGGTAGGCCAGTGTGACATCCTGCACACGGAGGAAGTCAGTCTTTTCGTAGAAACCTGCACTCATCGGGTTTACAGAAGTATCCAGTGAGTTTTTCGGGTACTTGTTGGTAGGGTTCTCCGGTGTCCAGAAGTCTACCATGAGGCGATTCTGGCGATAAGAGTTGTGAGATACGTCGTAAAGCCAGTTATTGGCTGTCTGTCCCAGTTGGGCATTGAGGAATACGCTCAGACTGACATTCTTGTAGCGGAAAGTATTCGTCATACCCATTGTTACTTTAGGAATTGCCGAGCCGATGATTTCCTTGTCTGCCGGGGTGATGTCGTTCACACCGTCCTTGTCATGGTACTTCATATATCCGGGGATGGAGTAGCGATAGTTCGGGTCTTGCTGTCCGTTCGGATTGGACGGGTCGGTGATCTGCCAGATACCGATGAAGCGGTAGTCGTAGTTCACGCTGATGGGCTGACCGATGAACCATCTGGAACCAATGTCATCCACGGGATTGCCGTTGGCATCGTAGAGACCTACATTCACGATCTTTGTTTTGTAGTGCGACAGGTTAAAGGTAGTGGACCAGTCGAAATCTTTCTTGGCAATGTTGTTGGAAGTAATCTGCAACTCTAAACCGCGGTTCTTGGTTTCACCGATATTCTCGGTAATGTTTCCCGTACCGTTGATGGTGGGGATGGAACGGTTCAGCAACAGGTCGCTTGTCTTCGACCAGTACATGTCGAATGTTCCCTGGATACGTCCGTTCCACAGTTGGAAGTCGATACCGGTATTGATGGATTGCGTAGTTTCCCATCCCAGCGAAGGAGAAGCCAGCTTGGAAGGATAGAAACCGTAGTTTGGGGTATGGTCGTCTTTCAGATAATTGAAGGTGGAAAGGTCAGGCAATGTAGTGTAGGCGCCTACCGCTTCGTTACCGTTCTTACCCCATGACAGGCGGTATTTCAGGTTGCTCACCACTTTTGCCAACGGGCTTGCCTGGAAGAAATGTTCATTGGAAATGTTCCAACCGATAGCCATGGAGGGGAATACACCGAACTTGGATTGGCTGCCGAATGCGGAGTAACCGTCACGGCGTGCAGTCAGTGTCAATAGGTAACGGCTGTCGTATGAGTAGTTCAGACGTGCCATCTGAGAGATATGGTTTTGCTTGGTATAGCTGGAACTGCCGGACATGGTGGCGGCTTTGGATATCTGGTAATAGTACATCACGTCGTTCGGAAAGTCTTTGCCTTCCATTCCGTTGCCTTCTTTCTCGTAGCTTTGTGCAGAATACAGACCGGTGAAGAAGATGCGATGCTTGCCGAATTCACGGGTGTAAGTGATGATGTTTTCCAGAATCCACTCTTGTGAATGCCAGTCGTCGGTGTTCAGAATACCGTTGGAGCGTGCGCCGTAGTAAGTATCCATTCCCTGATACTGTTTCCAGCTACTGTTCTGGTACGTATAGCCGGTATTGAGCTTATAGCTGAGTCCGGGAACGAACGGCAACTTTATTTCTACCACGTTGTTGGTGATGACTTTAGAGCGTATGTCGTTGCTCTTGTTGTTGAGGCTGCTTAAGGGGTTTACAGAGAAAGCTTCGCTGGAATCTTCCCAAGCGGCGGAACGGATGTTACCTTCTTCGTCATAAGCTTCTGCCAGGGGATTCATGCGGAATGCTCTGGAGAAAGAAGCACTGCTGCCACTTCGGTCGTAGCGTCCCAACTGAGTGCTGGTAGAGAACTTAAACCAGGAAGTGAACTCCTGATCGAGGTTGAAACGGATGTTGTAGCGTTTGAATTGGTTGCCTACGGCAGTACCTTTCACATCGGTATAGTTCAGTGAGACAAAATAGTTGGTCTTATTGACGCCACCACGGAAAGAGATATTGTGCTGCTGTTTGAAACCGGTGCGGGTTGCCAGATCCAGCCAGTCGGTATCCATGCCGGCTTCGTGCATACGCAATTCTGTAGCGGTCATAGATCCCATCCACGGTTCGGGATTGCTTTCAGTGGGCGGGGTGGTGTTGGCATCTTTCAATGCTTCCGTCTTATACTTCCAGAATTCTGCTCCATTCATGAGGTTGGGGAAGTTGATGGGATTGTCAATGGTGATGTAGGTGTCGTAGGATACGGTCAGTTTGCCTTTTTCACCTCTCTTGGAGCTGATGAGGATGACACCGTTCGAACCGCGGGCACCGTAGATGGCAGCCGAAGAAGCGTCTTTCAATACTTCAATGGATTCGATGTCGTTCGGATTGATTTCGGACCAGGGACCATCAAAGGGGATACCGTCCAGAATAACCAGTGGTTTGTTGTCTGCCGTGATGGAGTTCTCGCCGCGGATGCGGGTCTTGGTGGAAGAGCCTTCCGCATTGGTTCCGGTCACTGAGATATTCAGGCCCGGTACAGCACCTTGCAAAGATTGGATGATGTTGGTCTGCGGGCGATTCTCCAGTGTTTTGGTATTTACGGAAGCAACTGCACCTGTCATATCCGATTTGCGTTGCACACCATAACCTACCACTACTACCTCATCCAGCATCTTAGTGTCTTCCTTCAGGATAATGCTGACGGGTTTCGTGCCGTTGACTTTCACATCCTGATTCAGATAGCCGATAAAAGAGATTTCAAGAGTGGCGCCATTCTGTACATTCGCCAATGAAAAGTCTCCTTCTACATTGGTGACACTTCCTGTACCAGTGCCTTTCACAATGACATTAGCTCCGATGATGGGTTCTCCCTTTTCATCTTTCACGTTTCCGGTGACTGTGACTTGCTGTTGTGCAAATGCATTTACCGAAATGAACAGTAACAAAGCGCAGCAGGCAAGAATGAGTCTGCATGAGCGTTTTTCTTTTCTTTTGTTCTTCATGATTTGTTTAATAGTTAACATAAGTTTTTAGTTTGGATCTCTGTGGCAAAGGTATGCGCAATAAGGGTTACTTACTCTGCGAGGTAAACAGGCGAAGTAAACTGTTAAAATGGATAAGTGTTTGATTATTAGTGTTGTTTCCTGAAAATGAGAGGCTCGGAAGTAAACTCTTTGAGTGGAATCGGTAGTAGAGAGTAGGGCTTACGCTTTGTATTTTCCGAGTTTTTTCACTGCATTTATAAAATCTTCTTTCGAGATAATGGATTTATTCCGGGTGCGAAGCCGGTTGTTATAAACCGTTTGTGCGGAACAATGAAGGAAGTCCGCTATCTTCACGCTGTCTGTGATGCCGAGTCTTATCAAGGCATGTATGCGCAGTTCGGTATTAAGTAGTTCGCCTTCTTTCAGTTCGATGCGCTCTTCGGGTAGCAGTAAGGCGTTGAAGTCGCCTACAAAATCGGGATAGAGATGCAGGAAGATGGTATCGAAATTCTGGTAGAACTCTTTCAGTTCGTTGGAGGCTGTTGCGGAAGAGTCTGTTATTGCTTTTACATCTTCTATCTGGCCTACTTTCAGTTTCCGGTTGATGTTCTTGCGAAACTCTTCCAGCTTACTGATGTAGGTGGAACAGATGTTGAATACATAGCCGATATATTCTTCCTTTACGTAATTAGATTCCCGCAACTGGTCGTTGACTTCCTGTAATTGCGTATTCAGGTCTTTCAGCTGCATGTTTACTTCTTCCAGGCGTTGATGTGCTGTAGAGAGGGCATCCATATTGACGGACAACTTCTGGTTTGTATTGTCTAACTTCAAGTTGGCTTCTTTTAGCCGGCGCATTTGTTTGCGGATGAACAGGAGGGCGCCGATCAGTACGAGGAATAAGAAACTGACGGCAATCAGGGAGGCTTGAAGGCGCTTTTGCTGTGTGCGGCTCTGTTCCTGGTATGCTTTGTAGATTTGGTTTTGCAAATGAGACATTTTGACTATTCGTACCCGGTTGTGGAAAAGCATGGCTTTTTGGGAACAATAGAGGATGTAGTTATAGGCGCGGTCTATTTCTCCATGCTTAAATAGGTATTCCGCTATTTCCTGCAAAGAGCCGATATCTCCGTTGACAGACCGGATGTCTGCCATAGCCGAAAGAATGAGGTTCTCCAGATATTTGCTCTCGTTGTTTTCACTCCGGTAAATGGCGGAGAGATTATAGGTAGCTATGGAATACTTGCGGCTGTCGTTAGACAATGTTTGCTTGTTTTCCTCAAATGCCTGTTTGACGGGTTCTATTTCCGGGGTTCCCAGGTAGAGCCATGCCCGGCAGTTCCAGTAGCGCAATTCGTCGGGAGTGGCTGTGAGGTATACCGAGTCGCGGAAAGCCTTTTGGAGATTATTGTAATGTTCCGACAGTTGGGAGTTCTCACTGGAGTAATCCCGCAGGCGGGAATAGAGTGTACATAACCTGCCAAAATACTCGGAACGGAGATTTTGGGGTAATTCTTCCGGTTGAATATCACTGACGGCTTTTAAGGCTTCGGTCAGTAGCCCGGAGGAGGTGAGGACAAATGATTGTTCGAGCAAAGAGACCACTTCCCAGGTACGGTTGTTGGTCTGTTGTGCCAGTTGTATGTTCTTGTTGATGTAATGCAGGGCGGAATCCGCATCATAAACCCGATACTCCAAATAGACCATTCTATTCATGGCATAGAGTTCCTTTACATCTTTGACCCGGCTATACTGCATTTTCAATTGCTTGATGCGCTCCTCTTTTACTCTGACAAATAGATCCTGCTGTTCCAGCAGGCTATCTAAAGAGTGAAGCAATTTCCTGTTTTCTTCTAAAGCATGTTTAGAAGTGTCTGCACAGACATAGGCAGGAAAAAGAAGGCATACAATGAGTATAAAGAGGCCGCTTTTCATGGCACTACAATCCTAAAACGTCCGTTTGTCTTGGCTGATTGTCGTATTGTCCGCTGATTCCTTGGATTTCTTTGGGGTTCAACTCCAATCCTTTCTTCATATCTTCTGCAGAGCCTGCCGTGTCACCATTCAGCAACTTGGCGCGACCGCGTTCATGATAGGCTTGTGCGAAATTAGGGTTCAGTTCGATGGCTTCGTCAAAGAGTGCGATAGCTTCGGGATACTTCTTCTGGACGATATAAAGTTGTCCCAGGCAAAGAAAAGCCTGTTCGTTGAATGGATTCAATTCTGTTACATAGCGATAATCGGTTTCGGCTTCTTCCTGCTGTCCTGCTGCTTCTTTCACTTTACCGCGGAGCAGTAATGCAGCTTCTTCATCGGGATCTTGGGAGAGTATAGCGTCGATATCTTCGGTAGCTTCCTTGTATTGCTGCATCTTGATTAAGGCTTCGGCACGCAGCAGGCGGGCTTCGGTGAAGTCGTCTTTCAGTACAATGGCTTTGGTGAGATGGGCGATGCTCATGATACCGTCGTCCATACCTTGCTTGGCTCTGCCCAGAAGATAGTATGCCATGGCATTTCCTTCTTCTATTTCAATAGCTTTTTGTGCGGCGTCTGCCATTGCCTGATAGTCTTCTTGCAGGTAGCATACGTTGGCAAGGGTGAGGAAAGTGGAGGTGTGGTCCGGTTCCTGTTTTGCCATGCGTTCCAGCAGTTCATGCGCTTCGCTGAGGGCATTGGTTTGAATGTAAACTTGGCTCAGATAGCTCATGGTTTCAAAGTCTTCCTGAAGGGCAAGGGCTTCCGTGAAGCATTTGATTGCATAATCGGGACGCCCCATGCGTTGTGCACGCATGCCGTCATACTTGAATATCTCGAAGTTCTTTTGATCGTTTTTCTGTTTCTCAGTTTCCGGTTTCTCTTGTTTGCCGGAGAAGAAAGATTTAAAGAATCCCATAATCTGTATTTCTTAGGTGTTTTGTTTTTATTCTTTTTGCAAACTTACATAAAAATCTTGTTTCCATACCAAGAACTCCGTCTAAAAAGAAAAAACATCCGTGTTATTATTGATGGTATCATTTAAAATTTGTTCTTTTGCGATACATTTACCAATTATATTAATTAATCATCGTTTCTAAATTAAAAACACAAGAATGAAAAAGATTTTCATGAAGTGGGCCTTCTTTATGTTATGTATGGCCGTGACAATGCCTGCAATGGCTCAGTTTAATGTAAAAGCACTGAAAGGTGCGGCTAAAGCTGTTAAAGCTGTTACTCTGACTGACGCTCAGATGGCAGAATATGTAAAAGAGTATATCGACTGGATGGATACACATAATCAGGTATGTGCCGACGATAATGAGTATATAATTCGTCTGAAAAAGCTGACTGAAGGCTTGACGGATGTAGAGGGAATTCCTTTGAACTTCAAAGTTTATTATGTGATAGATGTCAATGCATTTGCTTGTGCTGACGGTAGTGTGCGCATTTTCTCGTCTTTGATGGATATCATGACGGATGATGAATTGCTGGGTGTAATCGGACATGAAGTAGGTCACGTGGCACACAAGGACTCTAAGAATGGCTTCCGTACGGCATTGCTGACTTCAGCTTTGAAGGATGGTATTTCTTCACAAGGTGGTACGGCAGCTAAGTTATCTGATTCTCAGTTGGGTGACCTGGGTGAGGCTCTGGTAAACTCTACATACTCACAGAAGCAGGAGAGAAGTGCTGATGACTATGGATATGAATTCCTGAAAAGTCATGGTAAGAATCCCTGGGCAATGGCTTTATCTTTCCAAAAGCTGAAGAAATTGCAGGAAGAAGCCGGTGCGCAGAAAAGTAGTAAGCTGAATCAACTGTTCTCTACTCATCCTGATTTGGATGCCCGTATCCAGCGTATGGAAGAACGTGCAACCAGCGAAGGTATTGAGAAGCCGGCAGTAACGGAATAATTCTTATTGATATAATAAGGAGAAGGGCGTGCAATTCACTGTACGCCCTTTCTTATGCCTTCAGGCTTATGATGCCGTTCTCCGCTTTCAGATCTTCATCTTCCAGCAATTCGCGGATGCATTGAGAGATGATTTCTTTATCTGCTTCTATCTGTGAGGCAATATCGGCAGGTGTCAGAGGTTGTTTGCAAAGCAATTCTTTAATTTCTTCTTTTATTTGTTGGGAGGAAAGCTCGGGAGTCTCGGCACGGTGGCTGAGGCAGACATCGCATATTCCACAGTTATGTTCATTCTTCTCTCCGAAATAGCGTAGAAGCATACGGCTGCGGCAAACGGTTTCGGTCGTTACATAATCTACCATTGCCTGAATGCGGGCTTCATAACGTTCCTTACGCTCCTCATATATACTGCGGGAGATTTGCAGATGTTGCCTGTCTATGCGTTCGCGTGTGTATATGATATAAGGTGTCTTTTTATGTGGAATATAGTCGATGACACGCATTTTGGATAGACGTATCAGCAAGTCGTACACCCGTTGTCGCGTTAATCCGCTACGTACCGCAAGCGAATTCTCGTTGATAAAGGTGTAATCCGTGAATACTCCGGTGTAAGACCGCAGAACGATTTGAATAAGTTTGTCCATGTCCTCTCCCAGTTCGCGTAATTTATACAGTTCATCACGGCGGACGGTGAAGTAAAGACGGGAGGCATTGTCCTGTTCGTCGGTATATTCCAGATATCCTGCTTGCGTCAGAATCTTCAATGCACTGTCGGCAGGTACAGGGAAGTATTTGAACTTCCGGCAAAAGTCTTCCAGATTGAACTCTCTGACACATCCCAAACCGTCTCCCATTGCCATCTGGTAATAATATTGCAGATGTTCGTATACCTGTTTGATGTAATCTTTCTCTGGAAAGGTGTCCGGGATACGTTTATGAAGGGTGACTTTGTCCGATTTGGCATAGAGTATTACGGCATACGCTTTGTTGCCGTCACGTCCTGCACGTCCTGCTTCCTGGAAATAAGCTTCGGGAGAGTCCGGCAAATCGAGGTGGATTACGATACGTACATCGGGTTTGTCGATACCCATGCCGAAAGCATTGGTGGCAACCATTACACGGCTTTCTCCTGCCTGCCAGCGATGCTGACGTATATCCTTGGTGGCATCATCCAGACCGGCATGGTAGAAGTCGGCGGTAATCTCTTCGTTAATTAAAAGTTCGGTGATTTCTTTGGTTCGCCGACGATTGCGTACGTAAATAATGGCACTACCCGGCATACGGCGTAGGATGTGAAGAAGTTCTCCGGTCTTATTTTCTGTTTTGCGGATTATGTAGGCAAGGTTCTTCCGTTCAAAACTCATGCGGAAAACATTTTCCTGCCGGAAGCACAGCCGTGTCTGGATGTCCTTCACGACTTCCGGAGTAGCGGTTGCAGTCAGTGCCAGCACAGGGACACCGGGTAGGAGATCACGTATTTCGGCTATCTTCAGATAGGCAGGACGGAAATCATATCCCCATTGTGAAATGCAATGGCTTTCGTCAACGGTTATCATGCTGACGTTCATTTTCCGTAGCTTGGTGCGGAAGATTTCCGTATCCAACCGTTCGGGCGATATATACAGGAATTTATAATTGCCGAAAATGCAGTTTTCCAGCGTGACGATAATCTCTTGCCGGGACATTCCGGAGTAGATGGCAAGTGCTTTGATTCCTCTTTTTTTCAAGTTCTGTACTTGGTCTTTCATCAGAGAAATCAGGGGAGTAATAACTATGCAAAGCCCCTCTTTGGCAAGTGCAGGCACCTGAAATGTGATGGACTTTCCGCCACCCGTAGGCATCAACCCCAGGGTGTCTTTGCCTTCGCCAATGCTATTGATGATATCTTCCTGTATGCCCCGGAAGTTATCATATCCCCAGTACTCTTTGAGAAGTTGAGAGTAGGGAGTTGAAGGTTGGGAGTTGAGCTGCGCAGTCATAATACGAAGAATTGGAAGTTGAGAGTTATATTACATAACTTAACTCTCAACTTCCAATTTATTAATTAGGTTGAATATCCTCTATCTGCAACTGTACCTCGCCCCGTTTATGGGTATTCTCTTCAATGGTGTAGCAGATATCAAACGAACGCTTGGTTTTGATGAAACGTACATGCGAACTTTGTCCGAAGGCGATGCCGTTCATTACATTATTCGATTTGTTGTCTACCAGTTCCAACTTGATATGCTCCTGATCACGCCCCACTACTTTACTGGTACCGTAATCATAGACATTATGCGTACAGAATATCGGTTTCGGATTATCCGGACCATAAGGATTGAATTTCTTCAGGTCATTAAAGAATTTCGGAGAAATATCCCTGAAATCTATCTCTGCATCGATATTTATGACCGCACTTGTCTGTTCCGGTAGGATGTTCTGTGAAACGAATTCCTCGAAGCGTTTGGTAAAGGCGGGAACATTCTCCACTTTCATCGAAAGACCGGCTGCATAGGTATGACCACCGAAATTTTCCAGCAGATCACGGCAATATTCAATCGCCTTATACACGTCAAAGCCGGATACGGAACGGGCGGAACCTGTTGCCATATCGTCCGTACGGGTCAGCACTACTGCGGGGCGATAATAAATTTCCGTCAGGCGGGAGGCAACAATACCGATAACACCTTTGTGCCAATCTTCGTTATACAACACGATAGAACGGCGTTCGGCAAGTCCTTCCAGATCAGCTACAATCTGGTTGGCTTCCTCGGTCATGGTCTTATCGAGATCTTTCCGGGTTTCGTTGTATTGATTGATTTGATTGGCTTTTTCCAAAGCTATGGAGAAATCTTTCTCAGTCAGCAGGTCGACGGCTTCTTTTCCGTTCTGAATACGTCCGGAGGCATTGATGCGCGGGCCTATCTTGAACACGATGTCGCTGACGGTAATATCCTTTTCTGTCAATCCGCATACGTCGATAATCGCTTTCAAACCTACGCTGGGATTACTGTTCAACTGTTTCAATCCGTGGAAAGCAAGTATCCGGTTTTCTCCCATGATGGGAACAATGTCCGAAGCGATACTTACGGCAACCAGGTCGAGCAGTGGAATGAGGTGATGGAACTCGATGCCATTACTGATGGCAAATGCCTGCATGAATTTGAAGCCTACGCCGCAACCGGAAAGGTGCTCGTAAGGATACGTATTATCTAAACGCTTGGCGTTCAGGATAGCGGCGGCAGGTGGAAGTACATCGTCGGGCACATGGTGGTCGCAGATGATAAAGTCAATGCCTTTTTCTTTGGCATAGGTTATCTCCTCTACAGCTTTGATGCCGCAATCCAGTACGATAATCAATCCTACACCGGTTTCTGCGGCATAGTCTACCCCTTTGGTAGATACCCCGTAACCTTCGTTGTAGCGGTCGGGGATGTAATAGTCAATGTTCGAATAGAACTGTTGAATAAACTTGTAGACCAGTGCCACTGCGGTAGTGCCGTCTACATCATAATCACCATAAATCAGAATACGCTCTTTCTTTCCCATTGCCTTATTAAGGCGCTCCACGGCCACATCCATGTCTTTCATCAGGAATGGGTCGTGCAAGTCGGGCAACTGCGGGCGGAAAAACTTCTTGGTATCCTGTGCCTTCGTTATTCCCCGCTGCACCAATAATCCGCCAAGAATCGGGCTAATCCCTAATTCTTGGGCCAACTTTTGGCTTGTCTCTGCCTGTTCGGGTGTAATGGGTTGATAATTCCATTTGTGAGTCATTTTATATATTGTTTTTTCCTTTTTTCAGTCTCGTGGTTGGAAGAGGTTTCGTTTCTCTCGGGAAAAGCCTGTATTTTTCCAACAAGGCGTAAAAGTACGAAAAAGTATGGAAACAGAGGAAGGTTATGCGGAAAAACTTTGCGCAAAACTTTTTCATGCGAGCATGAAAGTTCTACATTCGATTTGTATTATCTTTGTTTCCCAAAAAACTTTGAACGTGATATGTTGACATTCATCTCTTGTGCCAAAACGATGACGGCACGCACATCTGTAGGAGTCCCTGAAATAACTGTTCCGTACTTTCAGGCGGAAGCAGTACAGAATGCCTTGGATATGGGGCAATTTTCAGCTGCTGACCTGGAACGTCTGTTACGTATAAATTCCAAGATTGCCGCTGAGAATTATCTGCGCTATCAGGATTTCTTTTCGGAGGCAAATTCTGCAATGCCCGCTATCTGTGCCTATACCGGTGCGGTGTTCAAACGTATAGTACCGAGAGATTTTTCCGAAGATGATTTTCGTTACGCTCAAGAACATATGCGCATCACTTCCTTTCTGTACGGACTGCTTCGTCCGTTGGACGGGATAAAGCCTTATCGTATGGAAGGAGATATACGCCTGCCTGAAAGGGGAGGGATGACTATGTTTGATTACTGGAAACCTTTGCTGACGGATTATTTTATAGCGGATATCAAACGTCAGGGTGGCATACTCGTTAATCTTGCCAGTGGTGAGATGAGAGATCTGTTCGATTGGAAGCGAGTAGAAGAAGAAGTCCGTGTCATTACTCCCGAATTCCAGGTATGGAAAGGCGGGCAGCTAAAGACAATTGTGATATATGCCAAGATGTGCCGCGGAGAAATGCTACGCTATATTATTAAAAATCGTATTGAAAATCCCGAAGATTTGAAAGTGTTTACGTGGGAGGGCTTTGCATACGATGAGGGGCGTAGTACGGATGAACATTTGCAATTTACACTGGTGTGACTAGCGAAGGTAGTTATGATTGCAAAAATTCCATATATTCTTCGTAGCTGATATATCTTCCTCCCATCGATTTCAGATGGGGAGTTTCGAACTGGCAGTCTATCAGTACGCCGCCATGCTCTCCGAAGAATTGTGCCAAGTGGATGAGGGCTAACTTGGATGCACTGGGAACCAGTGAAAACATACTTTCACCGAAAAAGCAGCGCCCCAAGGTGACTCCATAGAGTCCGCCTACTAATTGTTCCCCTTCCCATATTTCCACGCTGGCGGCAAAGCCCTGTTCATGCAGAAGTGTGTAAGCCTCTATCATCTCCGGACCGAGCCAGGCACCTTCCATATCCATCCTCAGTTCTCCGCACCTACGGATGACTTCATCGAAAGCCTGATTGATAGTGACATCGTACTTCCCTTTGTTTATGAGCGTTCGCATGGAGTGGGAGATATGGATTTCGTCGGGGAAAATGACGAAGCGTTCCAGCGGGCACCACCATTGTATCATTCCCTCCTGAAAAGTGTACCAGGGGAATATCCCGTTGGAGTAAGCCAGGATGAGGCGGTCGGTCGACAGGTCACCGCCTACTGCCAGCAATCCGTCCGGATCGCCGTAGTGCGGATCGGGAAATGTAATTTCGTCAGTTAGTGCAAAGACCATAGTATCACTTTGTTGAAAGTTGTAAGACTAATTGATCTTTGTCTACCTGTATGCAAGTTTTACCACCGGATTTTAAGGAACCGAATAAGATTTCGCGCATCAGGAGTGGTTTCAGATGAGAAGCTATCACACGATCCATTTCGCGGGCGCCATATTCGGGCAGGAATCCACGTTGCAATAACCAGTTGCGAGCTTCCGGGCTCAGTTCCATCTCTATCTGGCGTGCGGCAAGCTTGCTGCTCAGTTCCCCAAGCTTCTTGTCGAGGATCAGTGAGGCCATTTCCCGACTCATATCGTGGAAAACGACAGTAGCGGACAGACGGTTGATAAACTCCGGTTTGAAGGTCTTCTTGACCTGTTTCAACATGGCTTCCCCGGCTGTAATCTGACTGCTGAATCCGATAGATGCCTGACGGGCAAATTGTGCACCGGCATTTGAAGTCATGATAAGTACAACGTGGCGGCAGTCGGCTTTTCGTCCTTTATTATCCGTAAGAACAGCATAGTCCATTACTTGTAGCAGAATATTGAATACATCGGGATGGGCTTTCTCAATTTCATCAAGCAGTAGTACGCAGTTGGGAGTTTTGCGAATGGCATCGGTTAATAAACCACCGTCTTCATAGCCTACATATCCGGCGGGTGAACCGATTAATTTGGCTACGGTATGCTTTTCGGTATATTCGCTCATATCGAAACGTTGCAGGGAAATACCCAGTTCGGAGGCCAGCACTTTGGCTACTTCGGTTTTACCTACTCCGGTAGGACCGACGAAGAGCAGGCTTGCCAGCGGTTTGTTCTCATCCAGCAGTCCGGCTTTGGACATTTGTACGGCTTCCACCACTTGGCGCACTGCCTCTTCCTGGCCGTAAATCTTGGCACTGATACGTGCATGCAAAGTTTCCAGTGAGGTGGTATCTTCTTCTTTCATGGCGAGTGCATCTACTTTGCAGATACGGGCGAGTACATCGGTTATCAATGTCTTGTCTACAATTTGCTCTCCGGAAGGTATAGGGTGAATTTCGCGGTAAGCTCCTGCTTCATCCACCAGGTCGATAGCCTTGTCGGGCAGAAAGCGGTCGCTGATGTAGCGGACACTCGCTTTGACGGCGTAAGGGATTACATCAGGATGATAGGTTACTCCATGAAATTCTTCATATTTTTCTTTCAGTCCTTCTACAATATGGATGGTTTCCTCAATGCTTGGTTCAAGTATATCTATTTGTTGGAAGCGACGCACCAACCCCTTGCTGCGGGCAAAGTAACGGTTGTATTCCTCGTAAGTAGTAGAGCCGATGAAACGGATGTCTCCGCTTTCCAGATAAGGTTTCAGCATGTTGGATGCATCCATGGAACCGTCTCCTGTACGTCCGGCACCTATCAGATTGTGTATCTCGTCGATATAGATGATGGCATGTCCTTCATTACGGACACCTTCCATAATGGTTTTCAGGCGTTTTTCAAAGTCACCCCGGTATTGCGTACCTGCCAGTAGGGTACCTAAATCCAGTTCGTAGATACGGCAGTCGAGGAGTCGTTCGGGGACCTCACGTGCTTCGATGCGGGCAGCGAGTCCGTAAGCGAGGGAGGTTTTGCCAACGCCCGGTTCGCCTACATGCAACGGATTGTTTTTCTCTTTGCGACAGAGCACCTGAATGGTTCGTTCCAGTTCAGCTTCCCGTCCGATGAGTGGATTGTGGTCTTGCAGACAGTCATTCAGACAAGTTACAAAGCTTCGCCAAGGCGCGCTTTTTTCCTGTGGAGAGGTTTGCAGATCGTCTTCTTCCTCCACTTCTTCATATCGGGAGATGAGTTGGCTGATAAATTCGGGTAGATCTTCTTCAAGAGTTTCTTTCAGGATATGGCATGCCCAGGAGTCCTTGAGCTGGAGCATGCTTTGCACTAAATGGGGGACGTTCAATGCTTCAGCACTTGAATAGTCTATCATCAGATAGGCATGTTGTATCAGTTCGTTGAGCTGGGTTGAAACTTCCAGTTCATAATCCATGTCTGCGGGAACGCTTTCCAGTTCTTTCGTGAAATAATTCTCTAAAGAGAAAGCAAGTTCTTGGGCATCACAGAAACACATATTTAAGGCATTGGCAAAGGGACTCTGTTCCAGAAATGCACTCAGCAAATGCTCAGGTGTGATAAATTCATGGCGATACGATATCGCCTTTTTTTGTGCATAGGTGAATGCGCTGTTCACATGCACTGTATTTTGTATATCCATAATCTTCTCCTAATTCTTATTCTTCTTCCGGCGCAACGGTGAGCCGGAGTGGAAAATTCTCTTCGCGTGCCATACGGGTGGCTTTCTGTACTTTCGATTGTGCAATATCGTATGTATAGATGCCTACCACTGCCGATTGACTCTTGTGTACCTGTAACATCAGCGTTTCTGCTTCTGCTGCCGATTTAAAGAATATGGTAGTAAGTATCTTGACGACAAACTCCATCGTGGTGAAGTCATCGTTATAGATGATTACCTTGAAGTGTTGCGGTTCGCGTAGATCTGTACGTTCCTTTTCTTTGAAAGATGATTGTTGCTGTTCCATAATGGGGGCAAATTTATGAAAAAAGAGGCAGATTAAGGCTGTATATTGAGTATTAAACTTTCTGTTGTAATAGGTTGGCTATTTTTTGTGTATTCATATCGTTATAGTAATGAACTAATGCTGATAATGATTTAGGCGCGGATTACGCGGATTA
>ENA-OZKN01000026-OZKN01000026.1-human-gut-metagenome-genome-assembly--contig:-NODE-26-length-126445-cov-18.880782_pt1 | contig 126445 bp, 83 predicted proteins | sample MGYA00244827_ERZ653766 | MGnify/ENA primary metagenome ERZ653766 (study PRJEB26926, sample SAMN06165281) | human gut metagenome | biome: ENVO:00009003; feature: ENVO:2100002; material: ENVO:00002003... | reverse complement strand
GAAAAGCAGTATATATCAAAACAAAAGTGTAAAGTAAATCCAGGCATAGTCATTTCGCTATCCAACTATTATTCTGACATTTACCGTTTTTCATTTCCACATTTCCATCTCGGTAGACATACGGACAGAAACAGTGCATTCTCAGTCAACTAAAAATACAATTTGTCACAATGACACTTATCCCTATTTCCCGTTTTTTCATTATCCACTCTCCTAATTACCCCGAAATCATTGCAAACCGCATACTGCTGTTCATTAGGTTCAGCCGATATTTCCGGTGCATGAGTTAAAACCTTCCCGACGATTGCATCTATATACCCAACGCCACCCATATATAGATGCAGCCTCCTAGTGTTTCGTGTCCTTTATGAACGTTTTTCGGAGGAAAAGCCACACTATTCTATACCTGTCTGATGCCACTTCTTTACGAATAATACCAAGTATTTATTAAATTCACATTGCCAATTTACGAGTGACCACAATTGTAGTACAACTGCTTTACATTGATGGAGCACATGAATCACCATTATGAAACAAGTGAACCACAATTGTGGTCATTCTAAATAAAACGTATATTAATCAAAAGAACATTGTATATCAGCGGAATACACACGTGTCATTAACAGAAAGAAGAGTAGGCGTTATCCCTGACAAAGCGTGCAAGCAACTTTTTGCTTACACGCAAATAAAGTTGCTGCCACCACGCTTTTTCAACTATTTATCAGCAACTTACAGCAAATAGTGCAAGCGTGCAAGTAAATATGACGTTAAACTTATAGTAAGCCAGGCGGGCAAAGAAGGTAACGAGGGGACAACTACCCTCATAACGTTATAGTAATGAACTAATGCTGATAATGATTTAGGCGCGGATTACGCGGATTACACGGATTAATGGCTGCGCTATCACACTATATTACAGGAAAAGAATCCGTGTAATCCGCGTAATCCGCGCCTAAAATTATATTCATAACCCGTCCGTTATGGGCAAAACGATGACCCTGTATGATAAACATTTCATGCGTTTATAATAAATATTTACACAACAGAATAATTGTGCGATCAGTCATATACTTAGGGTATCTCAGTATGATACTTAGGGTACCTCAATATGATACTTAGGCTACCTCAGTCGTATACTGAGATACCACCATCGTAATACATCTGATAATCAGATATTTACAAAGCACTTCTTCGATATCAAAAAATCAAAACAAATAAACTATTTGAAATGATAAATTATTTCCTTTCCGCAGCGTTATGAACAAGACTCACCAAACTGAGATAATCCGCAGTCACCAACAACTATCCACAATATCGTAGTCAACTGTCGCCAATGAACCTTATTAGCCACGCGTGTGTTATATTGACAGACGATAAATTCTAAAAACTCCATAAACTATGGCATATACAATTGCTTTCTTCGGCACGAAGCCTTATGACGAGGCTTCGTTCAATGATAAGAACAAAGAATACGGTTTTGAACTCCGCTATTACAAAGGTCATCTGAATAAACATAACGTGATACTAACACAAAATGTAGATGCCGTCTGCATATTTGTAAATGACACCGCAGATGCGGAAGTGCTCCATATGATGGCGGACAATGGCGTGAAATTATTGGCATTGCGTTGTGCCGGATATAACAATGTAGACCTGAAAGCGGCTGCCGATTGTGGTATCACAGTGGTACGTGTACCCGCCTACTCGCCCTATGCCGTAGCAGAGTATACCGTAGCCCTCATGCTGTCGCTGAACCGGAAAATCCCCCGTGCCACCTGGCGTACACGAGACGGTAATTTCTCTCTGCACGGACTGCTTGGTTTCGATATGTACGGCAAGACGGTCGGCATCATCGGTACGGGAAAGATTGCCAAGAAACTTATTATGATTCTGCGCGGCTTCGGCATGAACGTACTGGCTTATGACCTATACCCCGACTATAACTTTGCCCGTGAGCACCAAGTGGTGTACACCACGCTGGACGAACTTTACCACAGTTCAGACATCATTTCCCTGCACTGTCCTCTCACCGAGCAGACCAAATATCTCATTAACGACTACTCCATCAGCAAGATGAAAGAGGGCGTAATGATTATCAATACCGGACGCGGACAACTGATTCATACCAACGCACTGATAGAAGGATTGAAGAACAAGAAGATCGGTTCTGCCGGACTGGATGTGTACGAGGAAGAAGGCGAATACTTCTACGAAGACCAGTCGGACCGCATCATCGATGATGATGTACTGGCGCGTCTGCTTTCCTTCAACAATGTCATCGTCACCTCACACCAGGCGTTCTTCACCCGTGAAGCATTGGAGAATATCGCCACTACCACACTTCAGAATATCAAAGACTTTGCAAGCGGAAAAGCTTTGGAAAATGAAGTCAAGATATAAAATTAACAATAAGAATCTGCAATAAGCAGAGGATAACATCTGACCATAAACTTTTTCAAAACCAGTTTGTTATCTAAACATATCAACCATTTAAAAGAAAGGAATTAATTATGAAAAAAGTAATAGACAAAGCGGAAAGCCGTGGACGTGCTCTATATGATTGGCTCGACAGTCACCATACATTCAGTTTCGACACCTACTACAACCCGCGCCGTATGAACTTCGGTGCCCTGCGCGTACTGAACGATGACCGTGTAGAACCAGGTAAAGGCTTCGGCACCCACCCGCATAAAAACATGGAAATTATCTCCATCCCCTTGAAAGGAAAGCTGAAACATGGTGATAGCCAGAAGAACAGCCGATCCATCACGCCGGGTGACATACAGACCATGAGTGCCGGTACCGGTATTTATCACAGCGAAATGAACGGCAGCGACACCGAACCGGTAGAGTTCCTGCAAATCTGGGTAATGCCGGAGAAGCTGAATACACCACCTGCCTATCAGGATTATGACATCCGCCCGTTGCTGCGCAAGAACGAACTGGCGTTGATTGTTTCACCGGACGGTGACGCTCCTGCCAAGATGCTGCAACAGGCATGGTTCTCCATCGGAGAGATAGAAGCAGGCAAAAAAATCGGCTACCACATGCACCAGTCGCATGCAGGGGTGTACATCTTCGTGATCGAAGGTGAAGTGAAGGTGGACGACACTGTACTCTCACGCCGTGACGGCATGGGTGTATATGACACTCACAGCTTTGAGCTGGAAACACTGAAAGACTCGCATATCCTGCTGATGGAAGTGCCCATGTAAGTCTTTTAGATAAAAATAACAGCTAAAAGCCAAGGTTTGTGTAGCGTTTTTCGTAATATTGCGCTATAAATTGATCCTTGCATGAAACTTGATTACATTTACCATAGCGGCTTCGCGATTGAAGCGGACGGAGTGACAGTCATTATCGATTACTACAAAGATTCCTCTGAAACGGAATATAATAAAGGTATCGTTCATGACTATCTGTTGGGAAGACCCGGAGAACTATATGTACTCTCTTCCCATTTTCACCCCGACCACTTTAATCGCGAAGTTCTTTTATGGAAGGTCGAGCGTCCGGATATTCACTACATCTTCTCCAAGGACATCCTGAAACATCGTCGCGCCACACGTGAGGATGCCACCTATATAAATAAAGGTGATGTGTACGAAGACCCGAATATCCGTATCGAAGCATTCGGCTCCACGGACGTGGGCATCTCTTTTCTGATCGACCTGCAAGGCATCCGGCTGTTCCATGCCGGAGACCTGAATAACTGGCATTGGAGTGAAGAGTCCACCCCACAGGAAATCCGGAAAGCGGAAGGCGACTTCCTTGCCGAGGTGAAGTACCTCCAGCAGACCGCCCCTTCGGTAGACGTAGCCATGTTTCCAGTGGACAACCGCATCGGGAAAGACTATATGAGAGGTGCGGAACAATTCGTGGAACGAATAAAAACCGCTATCTTTGTTCCTATGCACTTCAGCGAGGAATACAAGGGCGGAAATGCTTTCCGCGAGTTTGCCGAAAGCAAAGGTTGCCGTTTCCTGTCCATTACCCGCAGGGGCGAAAGTTTCGATATTACTCAATAAAACATACGCATTATGAAAAATTTGACACAGTTTCTTTTTATGCTGTTATGCATCTGTCTGCCGGCCACAGCGTTTGCAGACGCCAATAAAGATAAAGATGACGACAGCAAGTATCTGGCAGGTGCAGTACCCGAAGTAGATGGAAAAGTGGTATTCACCAAAGAATTCAGCATTCCCGGCATGTCGCAGGAAGAAATCTTCAAACGCATACAGGCTTGGATGGAAGCGCGGCTGAAGAAAAACGCAAACACCAGTCGCGTAGTCTACACCAATCCGGAAGAAGGACAAATCGTAGGCACGGGAGACGAATGGATCGTATTCAGTTCGAGTGCGCTTTCTCTGGACCGTACAAAGATACTCTATCAGCTTTCAGTTGTCTGCGCACCTGAGAAGTGTACGATGGAAGTAGAGAAAATCCGTTTCAACTATCGCGAAGGCAAAGAGAAATATACGGCAGAAGAATGGATAGTAGACAAGTACGCACTGAACAAGGCCAAAACCAAATTGGTGCGCGGACTTGCCAAATGGCGTAGAAAAACAGTAGACTTTGTAGACGACCTGGCCCTTGGAGCAGCCGAAGCCCTCAGTGCAAGCACTGCTAAGAAAGCAGCCGAAGCAGCTGAGCAAAAGGAAGCTAAGAAAGAGGAAAAGAGTGTTGTAAACTCTGGTCCGATAGTAATTGCCCCAAAAGCAGAAGTTGAAGTGAAGACTCCGGCTGAAACCGGCAAAGTCACAGTAATCCCCGCCACTCCGCTCACCCCGGCTACTCCTGCAACGTCAGGTACAGTGCCCGGTTACAAAGAAGTAGCTCCGGATCAATTGCCGGCAAATGCCATCCAAATGGGTGCGGGCAAGTTAGTGCTTGTAATCGGCTCGGATGCTTTCAACATGACCATGATGACAGCAAACGCAGGTGGTTCATTGGGCAAATCATCAGGCAAGCCTGTTATTTTCAGCTTCCTTTCTCCCGACCAGCCTTACGAACAGATGGAGACGGCAGAAACTTACACCGTTCGTTTCTATCCGGCAAACCAAACCGAACCGTCAGTTGTTTTGGAATGTAAGAAGATGCCTTCACAGACTCCGATGGAAGGTCAGCCACGCATGTATGTGGGTGAAATTCTGAAAGCATTCGTTAAATAATTACTAATTACTAATCACTAATTACGTGGAAATAAAAGCTAAATTCGATCATTTTAATATCAACGTTACCAATCTGGAACGTAGTATTGCTTTCTATGAAAAGGCATTAGGATTGAAAGAACATCATCGTAAAGAAGCCTCAAATGGCTCCTTCACATTGGTTTATCTGACAGATAACAGCACAGGTTTCCTCTTGGAACTGACTTGTCTGAAAGATCATCCGCAAGCTTATGAACTTGGAGAGAACGAAAGCCATTTATGCTTCCGTGTTGCCGGTGATTATGAAGCTATTCACCAATACCATAAAGAAATGGGTTGGGTATGCTTTGAAAATACAGCTATGGGATTGTACTTCATCCATGATCCGGATGATTACTGGATAGAGGTGCTTCCGGCAAAATGATGAAAGAATGGTAAAATGATAAATGGTAAGATGAGGAAATGTAATCCTATCATCTTACCATTTACCATCTTATCATCTCATTTATGACGACCTGCCCTTTTCTTTCGTATATCCGCCTTCATCTTGGCAGCACCGGAACCATGTTTCCCGGTAATATACGATTTCTTCTTGGCTTTAGTTTTCACCTTTCCATCTTCCTTAGGTTTGTCTTTCTTTCCTCTAAAGACGATACCGCCCATTATTGCATCTTCTATACTCATATTCGGTTTCTATTACTATTACATTTATAAGCCAGTGCGAAGTATGGCTTTATCCATATATTGACCACAAAGATAGCTTTTTTCTACTAACAGACTGCATTTTTCGTATCTTTGCGGACAACTTTTAAAGATTGAATAGAATGAACACTACGCTGCTTTCTGTTGACAAGGATCCGATGGGTACTGCTATTGCAGATTATTATAAACGACACAAGGCCGAACGACTACGGGTTTTCTCCTCACAGTTCGATGAGGATGAAATTCCGGTAAAGGAACTTTTTCGCATGGAAAAGCAGATGCCTCTTCTGGAACGTACCGCCCTGCAACTGGCTACGGGAAAGATTCTGGATGTGGGAGCCGGAAGCGGTTGTCATAGTCTTGCCTTGCAGGAAGCAGGCAAAGATGTACATGCCATTGATATTTCACCTCTTTCAGTAGAAGTAATGCAACAACGCGGTGTACGGCATGCCACATTACTCAATCTGTTCGATGAACATTTCCAAGAGACATACGACACAATATTAATGTTGATGAACGGTTCTGGAATCATCGGTAAGTTGGAGAACCTGCCTGCCTTCTTCAAAAGAATGAAGCAAATGCTACAACCCAGCGGCTGCATCTTTATGGACTCCAGTGATCTGCGCTATCTGTTTGAGGAAGAAGACGGAAGTTTTGTGATCGATCTGGCAGGTGACTATTATGGAGAAATAGACTTCCAGATGCAATATAAGGATATTCTGGGAGAGTCATTCGACTGGCTTTACATTGATTTCCAGACACTCAGTCTTTATGCAGCCGAAAATGGTTTCCAAGCGGAATTGGTAAAAGAGGGAAAGCACTACGATTATTTAGCCAAGTTGACCTTGAAATAAGGTCAACCCGGACTTTCTGTTTATTATTTCTTTGCCAGCATTTCGTCTATCTTCTTCGTTAATGCGGCAAATTCCTCCTCATTGTACAAGCGGGTCAGCATCACAATGCGTCCGTCTTTATCAATCAGTACATTGCGAGTAATGCCGGCATTACGAAGCGCATATTTGGCAAAGATATCTGCACCCGGATCTAATCCCAAAGGATAAGTAACACCGGTTGATTTACCGAATGCAATCACTTTGTCCAGCGGCTCATCACGGTCTATACCAATAAGAGCAAATGCTGAATTATCTTTGTGTTTCAGCCAGATATCTTTTTCTATGAAAGGCATCTCTTTGCGGCATACCCCACACCAACTGGCAGTGAACTGTAACATCACTACCTTTCCACGAAGTTCGGAAAGGGTAACCTTCTTACCGTCTGTCAGGGTAATGGTAAAGTTAGGAGCCATCTCCCCTACTCTTACAATGTAGCCGGTGCTATCGGCAGCTACTTCCTGTGCTTTGCCCGATAAACTACAAAGGGCAAACAAGATAAAAATCAAACTCTTTACTACTTTCATCGATCTTATACTTTAGTTATTTTAAAACGGGAACAATAACGGGAGCACAAAGATCATCACAATTCCCATAATTATCTGTAAAGGCAAACCTACTTTAACATAATCCATGAATGTATAACGTCCTGCAGGCATCACCAATGCATTGGGCGGAGTCGAGAACGGAGAAGCAAAACACATACTGGCTGCCACGGTTACAGCAAATAGGAACGGATACGGACTCAAATCCAACTGTATGGCAGACTGAAGCGCAATCGGTGCAAGAAGTACTGCCGTAGCCGTATTACTAATAAACATAGTCATCAGCGAAGTGGTGAAATAAATACCTGCTAATAACACATAAGGTCCGTAACTACCTAGCCCGTTTACCAGCGATTGGGACACCAATTCGGAAGCTCCGGTCTTTTCCAGCGCCAACGACATAGGCAACATAGCGGCAATCAGAACAATACTTTCCCAGTTAATAGTTTTATATGCCGCTTCCACATTTCGGAAACAGCCGGTAAGCACCATCAGCAAACCTGCAATCATTACTGCCGTTACCGGAGCGACAGGGATAAAATCGAACATCATCATTACCACCATTCCCAACATGATAATGGCGGCAACAGGTGCTTTATGATTCAGGGTTACTTTGGCAGCCTCGGCAAGCGGTTGTCCAAGTACTACCCAATCAGAGGGATCTTCACTCAAACGCGCTATATTCTCCCATGTTCCTTGCACCAACAGCACATCTCCCGAATGCATCTTTTCATCCTTCAAATTCTTTAGGATATACTGACGTTTGCGTTGGATACCCAGAATATTCACCCCATATTTCTCTCTGAAACCAGAATCCTTTACCGGCTTATTGACCAGGTTAGAAGCAGGCATCAATACAATTTCAGCAATACCGATTTCCGTGAATTCAAGTTCATCACTCTTTGATTCTACGGTGCCTTCTGCATCATGCGTATCCAGTAACTTCAATGTATTTTCTTCTGCAAAGCGCTCCACATTCGTAAAATCTCCCAGTACATACAGAATATCATTCTCCTGAATAATAGTATCAGCAGCAGCCATTTCCTGGCTCATCGTCTTAAAGAAATGACGACGCGAAGAAGATGACTGACGGCGAACCTCCATTATACCCACATTATAACGTTGTGGAATACTCAGTTCCTGTATGGTCTTTCCAGTTAAAGGGGATCTACTTTCCACTCGTACCCGACACAAGTTCTGGAACAATTGGTACTCCCCTGCCAGCTCTTTCAGTGATTTATTCTTTTTGCCCTTACGATCCTTATCGCCTTTCTTAGTCAGGAAAATTTTGCTCAATGGAATCAGTATCACCAATCCGACAGCTACACAAACCAGTCCGACAGGAGTAAATGAGAAAAAAGTAAGGGGCGCATATCCAGCAGAAGTCAGTGCTTCCTGAATTACAAGGTTCGGTGGTGTACCGATAAGTGTCATCATACCTCCCATACTACTGGCAAATGCAAGTGGCATCAGCAGGCGACTGACATTAATCTGTGTCCCCATAGCCATACTGACAACAATAGGAAGCATCAAAGCTACCGTTCCGGTATTGCTGACAAAAGCGCCGATGAAGGCAGTCACCAGTACAATAAGAATAAAAAGCTTTAATTCGCTGTCACCGGCTAATTTTAGAATACGACTACTGATCATCTTCGCCAAACCCGTCTGAAAAATGGCACCGCCCACAACGAACAATCCTATCATCATGATCACGACGGAATTGGAGAAACCGGTCAATGCTTCCTCCGGAGTTAGAATACCGAATATAATTAGTAACACCAAAGCACAAAGCGCCACCAAATCCGAACGCACTTTGCCACTCATAAAGAATATCGCAGAAAGGAATAAAACAATGAGAGTAATATACATATAGATATAAAATTTGTCAGTTATTAAACAATTCAACAGTGATTTTTGTTCTAAGGCGTTGCAAATATCACAAAAATCAGCACAATGAACAATAGGGTGAATCCTTTTTGAACTAAATAAGCGACAAATATCTCACTAAATTATAAATAAAGTATAGATTATTAGCATTATATTTATAACTTTGAATCCGGGAATGATATTATGGGATCACCTCTTTTATCAGTTAAATTCTATAACAACAATGGGAAACGACAACACAATTACAGGCACCTTCAATGGAACAATCCACCTGGAATACCTGCCATGCATCAATTATGCAATGATACACAACCATGTACCTTCATGCAATTTCTGCGAACTAATGAACAGTGATGAAGTCGATTGGAACAATATCAAAGTTTCGATAGATGGAGAACTAATTAAGTACTCAGAGAGTATTCTCGAAGTCATTCCGCACGGACAGAACATTCAAATCAACAACCTGGAAATATCACCTGAAAGTGTAAAATTAATCGAATTGACAGAAGGCATCGATACTATCTTTCATCTGGTTATTACGATTTCCGGTGAGATAGCCCATCAGCAAACATTTCCCATCAAACTGATGGCATACGATCAGTGGACCGGTTCCAGGATTATGCCCGAACTCTTAGCTACATTTGTTACTCCCAATCATCCCATACTTTCAAGAATAAGCGTAAAAGCCTCACAATTCCTCGAAAAGTGGACCGGAAACTCTGCCTTAGACGAGTATCAGACACAGGACCCCAACCGAGTACGTGCACAGGTAGCTGCTATTTATGAAGCTCTCCGGTCTGAGTCTTTAATATATTCTACAGTTCCAGCCAGCTTTGAAACTTCGGGGCAGCGTATCCGCTTGGTAGATAATGTACTCACCAGCAAACTAGGTACATGTATAGACCTGACTTTACTCTATGCTTCCTGTCTGGAAGCCAATGGCATTCATCCTCTTTTAGTCTTGTTGAAAGGACATATATTGGTAGGTGCATGGCTTACAGAAGATATTTATCATCAAACCGTAGGCGATGATGCTTCCTTTTTACTCAAAGGGAGTGCAAATGGCATCAGCGACATTGTATTAGTAGAGACAACCGCACTGGCATCTTCTCAAAATATTTCATTTGAAGAAGCTGCTACAATGGCTCAGAGAGAACTCAAAGAAGAAAACAGATTCGAGCTGTTTATTGATGTATATAGGTGCAGACTGGATAAAATCCGCCCATTACCGCAACGCATAAACCATAACGGTGAATGGCAAATAGAAAACAGCGGAATAGAGCATGAGAATGCAACCCAAAGAATACACCGACTGGACCGGTATGAAATAAAACTGGAGGACAGCAAGGATGAAATAACCAAGCAGATTATTTGGGAAAGAAAACTACTGGACTTTTCTCTACGCAATAATCTGATCAACATCCGGCTTGGTAGAAGAGTTATACCATTCATATCTTTCGAAATTGATCATCTGGAAGATCATCTGCAAGCCGGAGAAAACTACCAGATATTATCCAGCCCTACTAAAAGTAAAATAGAACCGGGTGAGACAGGGCTCTATGATTCTTCTTTATGGAAAGAGAATTTGGAAGAATTAGTAATCAGCGAGCTGAGAAACAAAAAACTTCGTTCTTATCTGACCGAAAGCGAACTTCAGAACTCACTCAAATTTGTATACCGTACATCGCGAACCGCCATCGAAGAAAATGGTGCCAATTCACTGTTCCTCGTTTTAGGAATCCTGAAGTGGTACGAGTCTCCTAAGAGTGTGAAACCACGCTTTGCTCCTATCTTGCTATTACCGGTAGATATTGTGCGTCGTGGAGGCTTAAGTGGATATATCATTCGCACCAGAGATGAAGAAATTATATTGAATATAACGCTCGTCGAACTATTGAAACAACAGTTTAGTGTTAATCTTTCCGGGTTGAATCCGTTGCCAAAAGATGATAGTGGCGTAGACGTGAAAAAGATATTCGCTACGATTCGTACCTGCATTCGTAATATGAAAGGTTGGGATGTAGTGGAAGAATCAATGTTGGGGCTATTCTCATTCAACAAGTTTGTCATGTGGAACGATATTCATACCAATGCAGACAAGTTGAAAGAGAATGCCATTATAGCCAGTCTGATGGAAAATCGTATTCAGTGGCAGGATACGACTCCGGAGATTGACGCCAGAGAAATAGACAGAAATCTTGAACCTATCCATTTTGCCATTCCTGTTGATGTTGATTCTTCGCAGTTGGAAGCCGTTATTGAATCAGGAGAAGGAAAGAGCTTCATATTGCATGGGCCTCCGGGAACCGGTAAATCACAGACCATTACCAATATGATAGCCAATGCCCTGTACAAAGGAAAACGTGTGCTATTTGTAGCTGAAAAGATGGCGGCACTTTCTGTTGTACAAAACCGTCTGACTAAGATAGGATTAGATCCGTTCTGTCTGGAACTACATTCTAACAAGGTCACTAAATCTCATTTTCTGGCTCAGCTTCAGAAGGCTATAGAAGTCATCCACATTCAGTCTCCAGCCGAGTTTGAAAGTACTTCAAAGCAATTATTTGAGCGTAGAAAGAAATTAATCGATTATATGGAAGCATTGCATCATCCCCATGCTTCCGGCTTTTCTCTTTATGATTGCATTACAAACTACTTATCGATACAGGGAGATGAATTGTCTATCGACTTTTCTCTGTTTCCCTCTATCACCAAAAATCAACTGACAGACTTTTGCGAAAAGATCCAGGAACTGGATACAGTTTTTCAGATAATAGGGCATCCGCAAGACCACCCATTAAAGGGGCTGGAACCATACGATACTTTCATAGAAAGCTCTCAAAAATTACAAGCCGGAATCAGGCGCTTTATTAATTTATTCACCTCAATTACCACTAACAGAAAGTTACTTTCAAATAGTCTGGGAATCTCGATACCTGATAATTGGGATGGGATCAACTGGATGGGCAAGATATGTAACCAGCTTCTATCCATCCCATATCTGAATAAAACGTTATTGGAAATGGGTGGTAATACCGACTTGATAGAAGAATGGAAAGATATTATCCTGTCCGGTCGTAAGCGAGATCAGTTACAAGCTGAACTGGGTAAAGAGTATGCACCTCAAATTCTGGGAGAAAATGCATTTGCCCTCCAACAAGAATGGAAAGCTATCGAATTGAAATGGTTCTTACCCAAATTCTTTGCCAAACGTTCTTATTTGAAAAAACTCAGACTTTACAATACGAGTTTGCAAGCGGTACAAATACCAAGCCTGTTAGAAAAGCTAAATGCTTATCAAAAGAATAATAAGATCATTCAGGAACAATCTTCCGAATTATCATCTTCTTTCGGCTTCTTAGGAAGAAAGAGCAAAGAGAAATGGGATGATATTGATTCTATACTTAAGAATCTTCCGATAATTTACAACACTTTATCGGAATACGCAGCAATCGTTCAACAGCCATTCGCAGAAGTTCTGAATCAATTTGCAAATAAAATCAGTATTGACTGGAACGCATTCCAACAGTCTAATAAAGATACATTCAGGCAACTAATCGATACATCCAACGAGTTGAATACGGTTCTCAATGAAATAAAAGGTTTATGCTACATACAACTGCCGGATAATAATCTTGAAGTGAAACTACCGGTTCTACTGAATACTTGGCTAACTCACTTCAATAAGATTAAAGATTGGGGACAATGGTGCATCCGTAAGAGAGAATTGGAATCTCTGCATTTAACCGTAGTTATCAACTATATAACAGATAAGCATAAAAGCGGATCGGAAGCTTCTAATGCGTATATGAAAGGCGTTTATCATCAATTAGCTCTAAAAAACGTTGATGCGGACGAAACTTTACGCCTTTTCAACGGGTTGCTATTTGAGGAAATGATCAGCAAATACAAACAACTGACTATCGATTTTCAGGAGTTGAGTAAAAAAGAACTATACTGTAGATTAGCAGCCAGAATACCATCACTAACAATGGAAGCTGCCTCCAGTTCCGAAATAGGAATTCTAAAAAGGAACATTTCAAATGGAGGACGTGGCACATCTATCCGGAGAATTATAGACCAGATACCAACTCTGTTGCCCAAGCTATGTCCATGCATGTTGATGAGTCCGATATCAGTGGCTCAGTATATCGATCTGGATGCAGAGAAGTTCGATCTTGTTATTTTCGACGAAGCATCACAGATGCCTACCAGCGAGGCAGTCGGTGCAATAGCCCGCGGCAACGCATTAGTCGTAGTAGGTGATCCCAAGCAAATGCCTCCGACAAGTTTCTTCTCCTCTTCACAAGTAGACGAGGAAGAAGCTGAATTTGACGATATGGAGAGCATTCTGGATGATTGCATCTCGTTATCCATTCCATCCCGTTATCTGACTTGGCACTATCGGAGCAAACACGAAAGTCTGATTGCTTTCAGTAATTCTCAGTATTACAATGGAAAGCTATATACTTTTCCTTCTGTGGATGACAGAGTTTCAAAAGTACGTTTAGTTCAGGTAGATGGTACATATGATAAAGGACGTACACGCAGCAATCATGCCGAAGCTGAAGCCATTGTGAAAGAAATACTGAACCGGCTACGTACACCTGAAGTTCCTGAAAAAAGCATAGGCGTCGTATCTTTCAGCCAAGTACAGCAAAATTTGATAGAAGATATGCTCATTGAGGAACTGAACAAATATCCCGAATTGGAAGAAAAAGCTTTCCAAAGTAATGAACCTATTTTCATCAAGAATCTGGAGAATGTGCAAGGTGATGAACGGGATATTATTCTTTTCTCTATAGGATACGGCCCGGACAGGAATGGTAATGTATCTATGAATTTCGGACCATTGAATAATCAAGGTGGCGAACGTCGTCTGAATGTAGCCGTATCGCGTGCACGTTATGAAATGATTATCTTCTCAACCTTACGCTCCGAACAAATAGATTTGAAACGTACAAAGTCCAAAGGTGTGGAAGGCTTAAAGAGGTTCCTTGAATTTGCAGAACGCGGCACCTCACCTGTTCCGGCCATCCAACTACAGAACCTGCAACAAAGTAATCTTATTACTTTAATTGCACAGGAGCTTACTCAGCGTGGTTATAAAGTGGATACTCTGGTAGGACGGTCAAACTTTAAGGTGGATTTAGCGATTGTCAATCCATTGCAACCGGATACATATATTCTAGGGATATTGTGTGACGGCAGAAACTATTATGAAACCAAGACTACAAGGGACCGTGAAATAGTACAACCGAATGTTTTGCAGATGCTCCACTGGAATGTAATGCGTGTATGGTCCGTCGACTGGTTTGAACATAAGGAGAACGTCGTGGAGCGCATTATCAAAAAGCTGGAAGATTTAAAAAATACAAAAGTAGAAGAACAGCCTCCTCTTCCGATAGAGAATAATGTTCTGAAAACATTCAGTATAGAGAATGAACCTGTTGTAGAGTTAGTGAACAATCGAGAAAGAGAATATATATTTGCTGACTTGCCCGATATAGGCTACAGTACAGATATCGATACCGTAATGGCTTCCTCCTATCAAGTTAAAAAACAACTTCAACAAATAGTCAAGATTGAACAACCCATAACAAATACTCTGCTATATAAAAGAATATTACGAATTTGGAATCTAACAAGGGTTACCACCCGTTTACAGGTATTTATCGACAATCTTCTTGAAGATGCATATAAAGACCCTTTATCGGGAGATACTATAATTTACTGGGAAGATGAAGAGAAAGCTAAAGACTGCGACTTTTACCGCATCAACTCCAAACGCGATATTCTGGATATTCCAATCCTGGAAGTAATGAGTGCCGCCCGCTATGCCATAGAACAACAGATATCCATGCCGACAGAAGATCTGAAACGGCTGACTTCCCAACTTCTCGGTTTCAGTAGGAAAGGAAACAATCTAGATATGGTAACGGAACAGACTATACAATTGCTGATTGATCAAGAAATATTCAGCCATGCGAACGGAATGGTATCCATGAACAATTAGATGCAATACAGGAGAAAGTTTTATTATTCTATCTCTTTAATCCGCTCTATCTGTCTGTTCAAAAAATAGTCAGCATAAAGTTTGTAATCCTCTGTTTCGTAAAATGCAATCAACCCTTTTCTGTAACTTAGAATATCGCTGTCTTTAGAAGAATAAACAGGAATAATATTGGCATTCATCAAAACAATACTCTCAATCATGCGGGCGGTTCTCTTATTGCCATCAATGAAAGGTTGCAGGCGTGCAATATTACAATGCAGAAATATAGCTCTCTCCAAAGGATTAGCATAATATTCCTGATTAAACAAGATTTCACTCAATCTACTTTTTATTTCTTGTAAGTCTTTCGGGGGAATATAAACCGTTCCAGTAATACGTACAGCCCGTGTTCGCAAAGAGCCGGATTCTTCATTAGAAACCAGTCCCGTAGAAATAGATTGATGAACTCTAAAAAGGGTACGTTCATCAATGTGCTCCAGATTCTTTCCTTTATTAATATACTCCAATTCAGAAATGAAAGTATTATAGAGGTTTTTCAGCATCTTCGCATCTTCGTACTTCTTTTCAGAAGTAATACCATCCTTCAATAAAGCTTCTGTCTCAACGTAAGTATAAGTATTTCCTTCAATCTTACCTGAATAGTAGCACCACACGACAGCCAAGTCCTTTAATTCATTAGAATAAAGGTCGGACAGTTTAGACAAAGGATTTCCAAGTATAAACGCAGCTTTTTCTTGTTGTTCTGAATCGAATATTTGCACTGTACAAGAGAGATTTCGCTATTAATAAGACTTGCAAACCATTCTAAACAAAAAGGAGAATTAGATTTCTCTAATTCCCCTTTTTGTTTGAGGTTCCTGGCGGATTCGAACCGCCGTACACGGTTTTGCAGACCGCTGACTAAGCCACTCATCCAAGGAACCAATCTTTCTCATTTGCGGTTGCAAAGGTAGTACATTTTTTGGAAATTCCAACTATCCGCAGCAATTTTTCTTCTTTTCTTTTTTCGTCGCACTACACTCTGCACGCTTCTCATCCATCAATCGCTTTAAGTCACAACCGGTTACGCAATTTGCACATGGATTACCATTTTCTTTTGTCCGGCGGAAAAAAGCATAAATTCCCCATCCTATCCGGACAATACACAACAGTAACAGGATTGCAACTACCCATTGTTGCCAATTCATCATACAAATAATCCTCCTATTCTATAAATAGCAAATGCCATTACCCACGCAAGCAGCGTGGTATACACTGCCGTAAATAACGCCCATTTCCAACTACCGGATTCTTGCTTAATTGCCACAATCGTAGCTATACATGGGAAATAGATCAATACAAACACCATATAACAGAAAGCTACCAACGGTGTAATCGGAATACGTTCGGCAAGACTTACGGCATCTGCTTCAGCGTCATTCGTATAAAGCACGCCCAGTGTACTTACCACTAATTCCTTAGCGCCCACACCTGAAAGTATACCGATACCAAGTTTCCAGTCAAAACCTAAAGGTTCAATCACCGGCTCCATAGCCTTTCCTATCTGTCCGATGTAGGAATTCTCCTGCTGTTCGGCAACCGTTTCATACGCATCATGGTCGGGATAATATCCCAATGCCCATATTACGATGGAAGCTATCATGATAATACCTCCCATTTTACGCAGATATTGTGCCCCCTTCTCCCACGTGTGACGGAAAATAGCTTTTGCTGTCGGTAAACGGTAAGGCGGAAGCTCCATTACGAACGGAGTATCATCCCCCTTCACCAGAAAACGGCTGAATAAACGCGCCAGCAATACCGCCAACAGAATACCTATTGAATATATTAATAACAGTATCAAACTACCATTGTTCGGAAAAAATGCACCTACCAGCAACAAATAAATAGGCAGGCGGGCACTACATGACATCAACGGATTGACGAGCATGGTAATAAGTCGGCTTTTACGGTTCTCAATAGTGCGCGAAGCCATAATAGCAGGTACGTTACATCCGAAACCCATAATCAGAGGAATGAAGGATTTACCATGCAGCCCCATCTTATGCATAATCTTATCCATGATAAATGCAGCACGCGCCATATAACCGGAGTCTTCCATCAACGATATACAAAAATAAAGAATAAGAATGTTTGGCAGGAAGACAATCACACCACCAACACCACCTACAATACCATCTACCAATAGATCTTTCAACGGTCCGTCCGCCATATTGGCATGTATAAAGTTACCGAGAGTTTCTACCAGCCATTCGATACCCATCATCGGGTATTCGCCAAGCACGAACGTCCCTTCGAACATGAGATACATGAACAGGAAGAAAATGGGGAATCCCCACACACGGTGCGTTACGATAGAGTCTATCACACGTGTAGTATGTTCTTTATCCAAGTGATTATCCACAAAGGTTTCTTTCAGTGCACCGGATATAAAACCATATTTTGCATCGGTAATTGCCTGATCGCAATCCTCATTCAGCACGTCTCGGATACGGCGGCTTTCCTGATCACGGACATCTATGATTTCTTTGCCGTTGGGTAAAGTTTTAATCAGCGTTTCCAAATCCGGATCATTCTCCAGAAGTTTGATGGCAAGAAAGCGGGTAGAATACTTATGACGGATACCCTCATTCTCACTAATCACCCGCTTCACCTCTTCAATGCTGCGTTCCAGTTCAGGACCGTGGTTAATGTGAATATGACGATAGAATCCATGATGACGTACTTCTTCTTCTTTATGAGCCCCACCGGTATAGCCGGGCACATACTCCCGATGCCATTCACGCAGGTCATTCAACACTTCTGCACGTACCTTGCCTTTCTGATCGAGGAAGTCGGCACCTTCGTAAATACTGATAACAACGTGAAAAAGATCTTCGATGCCTTTGCCCGTACGCGAAACGGTAGGAACCATAGGAACACCAAAGAGTTCACTCAGTTTCATGTAATCCAGCGTGTTGCCACTGGCTTCCAGTTCATCGTACATATTGAGCGCCATCACCATACGCACGTTCATGTCAATCAACTGGGTAGTGAGGTACAGATTACGTTCCAGATTGGACGAATCTACCACATTGATAACAATGTCCGGTGTTTCATCAATAATATGATGACGGACATACATTTCTTCAGGACTATATGCTGATAGCGAATATGTACCCGGCAAATCGACTATGCGGAAATGATAACCTTGGAAATTAAAATGACCTTCCTTAGCATCCACTGTAACCCCGCTGTAGTTACCAACGTGTTCGTGTGAACCGGAAGCAATATTAAACAGAGAAGTTTTTCCACAATTTGGATTACCCACTAATGCAACATTAATGGTGCGGCGTTTACCAAGGGCGATACGTTTCAGTTCTTCTTCACCCGGATAAATATCTTCACTCATTCCCGGATGATAATTCGGTTTTGTCACTTGCTCTTTCGCCTCATGTTCGCTGAGTATTTCAATCATCCCTGCCTCCTGGCGGCGCAAAGAGATTTCATACCCCATTACTTTGTATTTTATTGGGTCTTTCAGCGGGGCATTCAGCAAAACCTCTACAGTCTTGCCTTTAATAAAACCCATTTCTACAATTCGTTTGCGGAAACCGCCATGCCCCAGTACTTTAACGATTACACCTTTTTCTCCAGTTTTTAATTCGGATAAACGCATAGTCTTCTCTCTTTCTTTAATTTGGATGCAAAGATAAATGATTTGTATTTAGCCTACAAATTATTTAGATTGTTTTTAAATAAGGAGAAATATTCTCCATTCTCCACTTTGTTCCGAAGAATTAGAAAGAATTCAATCCGTTAATATTATCTTTGCACCATTATGAATATAAAGAAAATAGCGCAATTTATTGATCAGGAGAAGCTTTTCACACGAGAAGACAAAATACTGGTAACGCTGAGTGGCGGAGCGGACTCAGTAGCTTTGTTGCGTCTACTTCTTGCTATGGGGTACACCTGCGAGGCGGCACATTGCAATTTCCATCTGCGGGGCGATGAGTCGGTTCGAGATGAAATGTTTGTCCGCGAACTATGCTTGCAGCTGGAAGTTCCGTTACATGTCCAACATTTCCAAACCACGGAAGAAGCGGAAAAGCGCCACATATCCATTGAAATGGCAGCACGGGAATTACGTTATGCTTGGTTTGAGCAGCTCCGTCTACAACAAGGAGCCAACGTTATCGCCGTGGCCCATCATAAAGATGATAGTGTAGAAACTCTCCTGCTCAACCTTATCCGTGGAACAGGCATCAACGGACTATTGGGTATCCGTCCCAAAAACGGAAACATTGTCCGCCCCTTGTTATGCCTCGACCGAAAAGAAATAACCGAATACCTACAAGAAATCGGACAATCTTACGTAACGGACAGCACTAACCTGCAAGACGAATATACACGCAACAAGATACGCCTCAACCTCTTGCCCCTTATGCAGGAAATCAACCCCTCTGTAAAAGAAAGCCTTCTCCGCACTGCAGAACATCTGAATGATGCAGCTCTCTTATATAAAAAAGGAATAGAAGAAGGCAAGCAGAAAGTGCAAACCGAACAAGGTATCCTGATCAGTGTTTTGCTCCAAGAATCTGCACCGGAAACCTTATTATTTGAGATCTTATCTCCATTAGGATTTAACAGTGCACAGATCAAAGATATTTTCACCTCTCTGAATGGGCAACCGGGGAAAATATTCCTCAGTGGAGAATGGCGCGTGATTAAAGATCGAGAGCTTCTACTGTTAGAACCGATCTGTTCAGAAGATGTTTCAACAGTCTTTTCTCCAGATGATCCTGCCCTACCCTTCCGTTTGACAATGGAAGAATTAGAAGTCACAGATGATTTCATCATTCCCCGTGACCGAAACACTGCTTGCTTCGATGCAGACAAACTAAAACAACCTCTCACAGTCAGACACTACCGACAAGGCGACACATTCGTTCCCTTTGGTATGACTGGGCGAAAAAAGGTCAGTGACTACCTTACTGATCGGAAATTCTCCCTTTCCCGCAAAGAGCAACAATGGGTACTTTGCAGTGGCTCCCATATCATTTGGTTGATAGGCGAACGTACTGATAATCGTTTCAGAATAGACGACCAAACACAAAAAGTTATTATTCTGAAGTTTATTCCTTATGAACGGGGGTTAAATCATTTTTTTAGGAGTTAGAGCCAATAGTCTTGCTACATGTATACAGAACCGCAGGCGGAATATCGGCTTTAACTCCTCTAACTCCTAAAAACATTCATTTCTGAACGAACAAATCAATTCTGTCAGCCGATCACGGCGTAGAGTATCCCTTAGCCTATATCCGTAGCAACAACAAGAGTGATAAACCACTGATAATAAACCCTGTGCCTACTTCTTTTGCAAGCCATTATTAATCAAATATTGTTCCGTTACGAAGGAGCGTAAGTTTCACTTTAGAGGAACTTTTGTTTCTTTACTGTGACACAATCGTTTCTTAGGTAAGAAACGTTTGTTCCATAGGCAAGGCACTTTTGTTTCAAGAGAAAGAAACAAAATGGAACAAATAGCGGTACGACAAATCAACGGTATCTCCCTCCGCAGCCACAAGGAAAGGCGTAATCTTACGAGTATACCTTACGCTTGCCAGCAGGCTGAAAGCACTGAAAGCCATCCACAACCGGATATTTCAGTATAAACACCTAAGAGATGAAAGCACAGAACAGAATGATTATTCGCACAATTCACGTTCATCCTCTACTATCAATAATTTCATAGTTCCTAATTTTAAATACAGACACAAATGTATCGGAGAATTCTGTAGAAATTCTGAATGAAAGGGGTTTATTGCATGTAGGATTAAAACTATAAAATAATCCGGTCCTCTTTCTGCCGCACAAAGCAGTCTGAAAGCAACGAAGCAAACGGAGTATCATACGTCCGCGCCTTGAACGAACATCCCTTGACGCATGCGCAACACTTTATGCACTTTTCGGCAATCGTATTACATTCGTCACCTTTCAGGATAGCTCCCGAAGGACAATGTACAGCGCAAACGCCACAATGCGTGCAAAGTTCCGCATTCACTTCCGGTACACGCGGCAAAGGAACACCACTTTTACGCAACTTTATCACCCGGCGCAGAAACTTGAACAAAGGCAGAAAAGGCTGGCGCGGACGCTGAATACGGTTCACATCCACCGGATACAAGTGTTCCATATCAATGGCGGCATTTATTTTCGTCCGTATCTTTGCACCAAATTCCTCCGCATATTGCAAATCATTTGCATCCGGACGCCCTGGGGCTATTGGATTTTGTTCCGTACTATACGAATGTTCTCCCACAAAAGTAGCCCCGGCAATAACTTTGAAGCCCTGAGCAGAAGCAAATGCGTCCAATTCTATCAAAGCCTTTTCATACGCGCGGTTACCATAAACTACTACCAGCACAACTGGAGATCCTGACGCACGAATACCCTGCAAACGTTCCATAGCCAAAGGAGCTACCTTGCCACCATACACTGGCACAGCAATAACAGTCAGTGTATTCTCCGGAATATCTACCTCAGCAGTATGCAGTGTTAAATTCGTAGTAACAACATTTGTTAATCCTGTTCCGCGAACAATTGCCTCGCCAACTTGTTTAGATGTACGAGTAGGCGAAAAATAGATGAAATGAACTTCGTTTATATCCATAAATATATGCGCTTTTTCTTGGTTTATCAAGCAAAGATAAAGTTTTAAAATTAAAAAAAAGACGAATTGTTTATGAAACCAAAAATATTTATTACCTTTGCACCGTTGAAACATTCTGTAAACTCCTAAGTGCGGGTAGCTAACAGTTTTCCGGTTCAATAATAAATATCCCATAATCATTATATTAAATAAAGGTATATTTGCCACGTTGCTTGTGACGACAACCGCAGCCGTGTGAACATATCTGTCCAATAACAAAAGAAATTTTAAACCATTCACATATATACTGTATGTATAATATCATTCAATTGAACGACAAAAATTTGTCGGAACTTCAATCTATTGCCCAAGAACTGGGTATTAAAAAGACAGACTCACTAAAAAAAGAAGAACTTGTTTACAAGATACTTGATGAACAAGCCATCGCAGGTGCTACCAAAAAGGTTGCTGCTGAAAAGCTGAAAGAAGAGCGTAAAGTGGATAGACAACAAAAACGTACCCGCGTAACCGTAAAAAAAGAGAGTACTGACAAAGTCTTCACCGCCAACAAAAATGGTGACCTCACTAAGGCAAAAGCTGAAACCACAGTTGCAGCTGCCAAGGTACAACCAGTAGCTGAGGCAACAAAAGCACCGGTAGCTGAGAAAGCTCCTGAAGCAGTTGTAACCACTGCATCCGCTCCCGAAAAAGCCGAAGACACTACTCCGAAACGTAAACCGGGGCGTCCGCGCAAAACCAAGACGGAAGAAAAAGCTCCCATACCCGCACCTATGCCTGTTGCAAAGAAGGAAGAGCCTAAAAAAGCTGAACCTGAATTGAACTTTGAAACCGAAGCACCTAAAGTAGTTAAGAAAGTCGTAATAGAGGACAGTCCTATCTTATCAGAACCCGAAGATGACTTCATTCCCATCGAAGATCTCCCGACTGAGAAAATAGAGCTCCCTTCAGAACTGCTGGGCAAATTCGAAGCTACCAAAGCCGAGACTCCTATAGCACCCGTAGCAGAACCCACGCCTGCAACCGCACAACGCCCACGCCTTCGTCCTCGCGACAATAATAATACTCCTTATAATAATAACAACAATAATAATCGTAACAACAACCCGCGTCCTGTTCAGCAACAACGTCCCGTGCAGCAAAATGCTGGTGATAACTATGCTCCTGTGCAAGAACGCAGACCGGTAATTGAGCGCGAAAAAGTATACGAATTCGATGATATCTTGACCGGTACCGGTGTACTGGAAATTATGCAGGATGGTTACGGATTCCTTCGTTCTTCCGATTACAATTATCTTTCTTCACCGGATGATATTTACGTATCACAATCCCAAATTAAATTGTTCGGACTGAAAACAGGTGACGTTGTGGAAGGTGTAATTCGTCCGCCGAAAGAAGGAGAAAAATATTTCCCATTGGTAAAGGTAGGAAAAATCAATGGACGTGATCCGGCTTTCGTACGTGATCGTGTGCCATTTGAGCATCTTACTCCGTTATTCCCCGATGAAAAATTCAGATTATGCAAAGGTGGCTACTCCGACTCCATGTCTGCCCGTGTAGTAGATCTCTTTGCTCCTATCGGTAAAGGTCAGCGTGCATTGATCGTGGCACAGCCTAAAACCGGTAAGACCATCCTGATGAAAGATATAGCCAATGCAATTGCAGCAAATCATCCGGAAGTTTACATGATCATGTTGCTTATCGACGAACGCCCCGAAGAAGTAACCGACATGGCTCGTACCGTAAATGCCGAAGTGATAGCTTCAACTTTCGATGAACCAGCCGAACGTCACGTAAAGATTGCAGGTATCGTACTGGAGAAAGCAAAGAGACTTGTAGAATGTGGCCATGATGTCGTTATCTTCCTGGATTCTATCACTCGTCTGGCACGTGCTTACAATACAGTATCCCCGGCTTCCGGCAAAGTTCTTTCAGGTGGTGTGGACGCCAATGCACTACACAAGCCCAAACGTTTCTTCGGTGCCGCCCGCAATATTGAAAATGGTGGCTCACTCACTATCCTGGCTACTGCATTGATTGATACCGGTTCTAAAATGGACGAAGTTATCTTCGAAGAATTCAAAGGTACAGGTAACATGGAGTTGCAACTCGACCGCAACCTGTCCAACAAACGTATTTTCCCTGCAGTCAACATTGTTGCTTCCAGCACTCGTCGTGATGATCTGTTGCAGGATAAGCAAACATTGGATCGCATGTGGATACTCCGCAAATATCTGGCTGATATGAACCCGATAGAAGCTATGGATTTCGTAAAAGATCGTATGGAAAAAACCAAAGACAACGACGAATTCCTAATGAGTATGAACAGCTAAAACTGAAGCCAAAGGATATAATCAACAAGAAATAGGATTAAATATACAAAAAGGACGAGACATTTTCGGATATCTCGTCCTTTTTAGTTATTTTTGTCGCAATTAATCACATATCATTGTATAAACGTATTAGTTAATAAGGTGAAGCTCAGTAAAACGATCATACTATTATTGTTGATGTTATTTTACGGTACTTCCTATATCCTGTCTGCAAGCAAGGATTCGGAAGATGAGCGTATACATCTTATGGAATACCTGATGGATAATAACTTAGGTTATTCTCAGGAAGTCAGATTAAGAGATATCGCCCAATGGGAAAATGAACTTGTAGAAGTATTCCGTAGCAGAAAGGACTATAAATACATGTTCCTTATGCAGCAGATGGCTGTATATGCCCTCGTTTCAGACGGCCACATCAACGAAGCGTTGGAAAAAGCAAATGTTATGCTGAAACAGGCCACTCAAATGAAATACGATATCGGCATAGCCATAGCCCATTATGCAATAGGAGATACTTATCTTAATGCCAACATGAATAATGAGGCTATCGAAGAATACGAAATAGTCATGCAGAAATTGCATAAAGTATCCGACTCCGAAAAATTACAGGAAAAAGTCTTGATTCAACTAATTCCAACCCTCATCAGAATGGGGAGGATGGATAAAGCTAAAGCCTATTTGGATCAAATGGAACAAATGAATGATTATCAGCACAGCCGTTTCATAGAAAATATCTTCCAAGCATATTATTACCTCCATAATAATGATATGGATAAAGTCCGGAAATATATTCAGGAAGCAGAAGAATGGTATGAATACTATCCGTTTTATTTTCATAGTTCTATCTTGAAATATATACAAGCTGAATATGCCAAAAGAATTGGAGATGACGAACTAGCTATCAAATTATATAATGAACTGACTATAAATACCAGCAGTGCCAATGTCTATAACAGATATCTAAAAATGAAGAATTCACTGGCACAACTGTATACCAAACAAAGCAGGCCTAGAGAGGCATGTGCCATTTTTCAAGACATCAATATTGCACGAGATTCTATCAATGCCCGTAACTATTCCACCCAGATAAATCTGTTGCGAACCATATATCAGGTGGACCGTCTCGAGATGGATAATCAAAGCGAGCGAAGCCGTCTGCTTTTTTATTCAATTATAGGTTGTATCCTCATTCTAGGCATATCTATTGTATCCGTACTTTATATTCGTAAAATCAATGCACGCTTGATTGCATCTCAACATAAATTGGAAAAAGCCCGGCAAAGTGCTGAGAACTCCATTCGTACCAAAAGTCTTTTTCTGTCGAATATGAGTCATGAAATACGTACTCCACTAAATGCCTTGTCCGGTTTCTCATCTATTCTGACCGATGCTAATATTGACATCGGAACCCGACAACAATGCAATGAAATCATTCAGCAAAATTCAGACTTACTTTTGAAGCTGATAGACGATGTTGTTGACCTTTCCAGTTTGGAAATCGGGAAAATGCAATTCCAGTTTGGAAACAGCGATGCAGTAGCTATTTGTCGCAATGTAGTGGATACGGTAGAGAAGATAAAGCAAACATCCGCCACAGTCCTATTCCAAACGTCTCAGGAAAAAATGGAAATCTATACGGATGAGGCACGCCTCCAGCAGTTACTTATCAATCTGTTGATTAATGCAACCAAATTTACCACAGAAGGTAGCATAACCTTATTATTGGAGAAAGAATCAGAAGAAATGACTGTGTTTTCGGTTACAGATACCGGTTGTGGGATCGCCCCGGAAAAACAGGGACAGATATTTAACCGTTTTGAAAAACTGAATGAAAATGCCCAAGGCAGCGGATTGGGACTCTCTATCTGTCAATTAATTGTAGAACGTTTCGGCGGAAGAATATGGATAGATCCTGAATATAAGGATGGTTCCCGCTTCTTGTTTACTCATCCAATTCACTCTACCAACAGAAAGGAGGCAGCGCAATGAAACAAACCTTGTTAATACTCGCTCTTTTCCTACAAAGTTTCCTCGCATTTGCAGAAAATATAACAGAAAAATCATCTGTGGCAGACAGTCTGTTAATCGAACTGCGTGCACTTCCGCATGACACCACAAGATTAAAATTACTTGAGAAACTCGTGCTTACCGAACAAAACTCTCCGCATTATATAGAATATGCTGAAGAAATGTTCAACGAAGCACAGTGCCAAAAGAATCCTAAATATATATGTAGCAGTACATATTTCAAAATATTGTACTATTATAATAAGAATGAAGTCGATAGTGTCAGTAAACTGGTGAACTACGTGAAACCCATTGCTGAACGCATGGAGTTTTTCAGGTTGTACTTCAATGCACAAAAATTGCTTATTTATACTTATACATATAAGGAGAAATATGAATATGCCATCAATGAATCATTAAAAATGCTTGAGAGAGCAGAAGAACTGAATAACACAGACGGCCGTATAGCTGCTTATTCATGTCTGGCAAGTGCATACCATGAAACCAACCGTACAAAAGAAGAAGGAGAAGCGCTTCGAAAAGCTCACAAATATGTTTCGGAACAAACAACCAGCAGTACACAGTTTAATGTTCTGAATCAATTAATTGTATTCAGTAAAGACCAGAAAGACTATTCAAGCCTGAAGACGTATCTGAAAGAAAACAAACAGCTATTGCAAAAAATGCTTAGTTTAGATCCGGATATGTATGAATCATATTTCAATCTTTATCTATTCTCAGAAATATTTCAAACTTACTATTATACAGGGATAGGAAAGACAGACTCGGCTAAATATCATATAGAAGAAGCTCAAGACTTCATAACTCCGCAGAGTTATATTCCCTATATGGCCCTGTATTATGATGCAAGTGCGGAGTATTACCGGCATACAAAAGATTATCAGGCTGCACTTCTCTATATAGATTCTGCTCTGATAAAGATGAAACAATTTGAATCTGCCCAAATGGAGTATGCCAAACAATTATCGCGGAAAGCTGACATTCTGCAAGAAATGGGTAAATATGCAGAAGCCCTGCCACTGTACGAAAGTTCCAATCATATTCAGGATTCACTGACTGCCGCCATATCAGCTAAACAACTGGAGGAAATCAAAGAAATACATCATCTGAACCAATTGGTATGGGAGCGTGGAAAACTAAGAAATCGTGTACAAACCAGTATTCTTTTGAGTCTCGGAATCATTTTGATCTTATGTATCGGCTATATGTTCCGCATCAATCTGATACGAAAAGCACTAAAGATATCAGAAAAAGAAACTCATAAAGCCACACGACAGACAGAAGAAGCCAATGAAATGAAGAATCGTTTCCTCTCCAATATGAGTCACGCCATCCGTGTTCCCCTAAACGGAGTATTGGGGTTCTCACAAATCATAGCAAACGAAGCGGAAATAGACGATCAAACCCGTAAAGAATATGCGGAAATTATTCAGCAAAACACGGATCAGCTAATGCGTTTAGTCAACAATGTCCTTGATTTGTCGCGCCTGGAAGCCGGTATGATGAAATTCCAAATGAGTAATTATGACATCGTACAGCTCTGCAACGATGCTGTAGGAATGGCACATATGCAGAATTCTACCTTGCATACTCATTTCATCAGTAACATTGACGAATATATCATCCATACAGACACAAACCGGTTCATGCAATTTGTTGTCAGTATTCTAACTTGTCCATTCGCTTCTTTCAAAGAAGAACGCGATCTTAACTTCACTCTGAACAAGAACGGAGAAATATTACGTTTTAAAATCACCAACTGCCCTCTCGCAGACCTCAAATATGCCAATCAAGACTCCGCATTGCGTAATGATGTCAACCGTCTGTTTATAAAACACTTTGGCGGTACATATCAAGTAATCCCCGATAGCAAAGAAGGTCCAACTATTCTTTTCACTTATCCCGCTACCTCGGTTGAATAATATTATTGCCTTAAATGAAGGTAGATACGTGGATTTTTTGTACTTTTGCGCCTCAATAAGAGTAATTTGTAATTTATAAATAGAATTATATCATCATGTTCGATAATTTAAGCGAAAGACTGGAAAGGTCGTTTAAAATTCTGAAAGGTGAAGGAAAAATCACCGAGATCAATGTTGCGGAAACCCTGAAAGATGTGCGCAAAGCACTGTTAGACGCCGACGTTAACTACAAAGTAGCCAAAACTTTTACAGATACGGTTAAGGAAAAGGCATTGGGACAAAACGTATTGACAGCCGTAAAGCCCAGCCAATTAATGGTGAAGATCGTGCACGACGAGCTGACTCAGTTAATGGGTGGCGAAACTGCAGAAATTGATCTGGAAGGAAAACCTGCTGTCATCTTAATGTCTGGTCTGCAAGGCTCCGGTAAGACTACTTTCTCCGGTAAGTTGGCGCGAATGCTAAAAACGAAAAAGAACAAGAAACCGTTGCTGGTGGCTTGTGACGTATACCGCCCTGCCGCTATCGAACAGTTGCGCGTATTAGCAGAGCAAATAGGAGTTCCAATGTACTCCGAACCGGATAGTAAGAATCCGGTGAAAATTGCAGAAAATGCAATTCAGGAAGCAAAAGCCAAAGGATATGATGTCGTAATCGTCGATACCGCCGGACGTCTGGCTGTAGACGAAGAGATGATGAATGAGATTGCTGCTATTAAAAAAGCAATCAATCCGAACGAAATTCTTTTCGTTGTAGACTCTATGACCGGCCAGGATGCTGTAAACACAGCAAAAGAGTTTAACGAACGTCTTGACTTTAACGGTGTTGTACTAACTAAGTTGGATGGTGACACACGGGGTGGTGCCGCTCTTTCTATCCGTTCAGTAGTAAACAAGCCGATCAAATTTGTGGGTACAGGTGAGAAACTGGATGCCATCGACCAATTCCACCCTTCACGTATGTCAGACCGTATCCTCGGTATGGGTGATATTGTTTCATTGGTGGAACGTGCTCAAGAGCAATATGACGAAGAAGAAGCCAAACGCCTGCAAAAGAAGATTGCCAAGAACCAGTTCGACTTCAACGACTTTTTGAGTCAGATAGCGCAAATCAAAAAGATGGGTAACCTGAAAGATCTGGCTTCTATGATTCCTGGTGTAGGTAAGGCTATAAAGGATATCGATATTGACGATAATGCTTTCAAGAGTATTGAAGCTATTATTTATTCTATGACTCCGGCAGAACGCAGTAATCCGGCTCTTCTGAACGGTTCGCGTCGTCAACGCATTGCCAAAGGTAGTGGTACGAATATTCAAGAAGTAAACCGTCTGTTGAAACAATTTGACCAAACCCGCAAGATGATGAAAATGGTAACGGGTAGCAAGATGGGCAAAATGATGCCGAAGATGAAATAATAAAGATAAACTGCAAGCATACCATCCCGCTAATTTCATATTTTAAATGAAGTCAGCGGGATTGTTGTTATATTCGGTTATTTGCTCTATATTTGCGATACTCTTTTAGACCCCTAATACAAGATAAATTATAATCAAAACAAAAATATTTATATGACATTAATTGATGGAAAGGCAATCTCTGAACAAGTAAAACAGGAGATTGCTGCAGAAGTAGCAGAAATTACGGCAAAAGGTGGCAAACGACCTCACCTTGCTGCAATTCTTGTAGGCCATGATGGTGGCAGCGAGACGTATGTTGCCGCCAAAGTGAAAGCATGCGAAGTTTGTGGATTCAAATCCAGTCTCATCCATTATGAAGCGGATGTTACGGAAGAAGAACTTCTTGCTAAAGTACGTGAATTAAATGAAGACGCAGATGTTGACGGATTTATTGTACAGCTTCCATTACCCAAGCATATCTCTGAGCAAAAAGTGATTGAAACTATCGATCATCGTAAAGATGTAGACGGGTTTCATCCCATCAATGTAGGTCGCATGTCCATAGGATTGCCTTGCTATGTATCAGCAACCCCTAACGGTATTCTTGAACTACTGAAACGCTATCAAATAGAAACTTCGGGTAAGAAGTGTGTAGTATTGGGACGTAGTAATATCGTCGGTAAACCAATGGCTGCACTGATGATGCAGAAAGCCTATCCAGGAGATGCTACTGTAACCGTATGCCATAGCCGGAGCAAAGATCTTGTAAAAGAATGCCAGGAAGCCGATATCATCATCGCTGCATTGGGACAACCCAACTTTGTGAAAGCTGAAATGGTAAAAGAAGGTGCCGTAGTTATTGATGTAGGTACTACACGTGTACCGGATTCTACAAAAAAATCAGGCTTCAAACTGACTGGAGATGTTAAGTTTGACGAGGTTGCTCCGAAATGTTCATTTATCACTCCTGTGCCGGGTGGTGTAGGACCGATGACCATCGTTTCTTTGATGAAGAATACATTGCTGGCTGGCAAGAAAGCAATATATCAATAATAAAAATACCGAATACCGGAAGGAACCTCTTGTGACAACTTGACTCCTTTCGGTATTTATTTTATCCAGTGGAACCTTAATCCGCTCAAAGTCATGAGACAGACAATCCCTCTTACATTACTTTTCTTCTTTATATCGTGTTGTAGCACAGCACAGGAACAAGTAGTACCGGAATCCACTGATACAATCCCCCCTGCAAAAATCACTCTATTATTTGTAGGTGATCTGATGCAACACCAAGCCCAGCTTGACGCCGCGCGTACAGATAAAGGGACCTATGACTACTCTCCCTGCCTCTCTCTCGTAAAAGAGCAAATCAGTGGAGCGGACATCGCTATCGGCAATTTAGAAGTACCTATCGGTGGAAAACCTTATAGTGGTTATCCGGCTTTCTGTGCACCTGATGAATATTTATATGCCATTAAAGAGGCCGGTTTCAATGTTCTATTAACTGCTAACAATCACTGTCTCGACCGCGGTAAAAAAGGTTTGGAACGTACAATCCTAATGTTAGATTCCTTACGTATCCCCTACACCGGAACTTATAGAAATGAAGAAGAACGCCGTCAACGATACCCATTACTCATTCACAAAAACGGTTTTCGAATTGCCCTTCTTAACTATACCTATGATACCAATGGGGTTAAGCCATCCTCTCCCAACATAGTGAACTATATTGATAAGAAAATCATGTTACAGGATATCGATACAGCACGAACATGGCAACCTGATGTTATCATTGCCTGTATGCATTGGGGAAACGAATACCAATCGCTACCTAGTCGCGAACAACGACAGTTGGCTGATTGGTTATTGGAACAGGGCGTTACCCATATCATCGGTAGCCATCCTCATGTTATACAACCGATGGAACTACGTACCGATAGCATTACCGGAGCACAACACACTGTAGTATATTCTTTAGGGAATTTCATCTCCAACATGAGTAAAGTAAATACTGACGGAGGACTTATATTCACATTAGAATTAGAAAAAGACACCACAACATCTACCTCCCCACAAGTTCGAGTACAACGTTGCGGATATAATTTCGTATGGACAGCACGTCCCAATTTCATCAAAGAAAAAAACTATGTGCTTTATCCCACAGATTCCACATCTATTTCAAAGCTCCCGGAAGCTGCACGTAACCATTTGAATATCTTCGTCAAAAACTCCCGAAAGCTCCTCCAACAGCACAATGTAGGAATTAAGGAGAATAAAAAATAATGCAGATTTCAATAAAATATTTCGCCAAATATTTGCAGTATCAAAGATAATACCTATCTTTGCACCGCGTTTAAGAAATGACGCAAACATGGTGACTGTAGTTCAGTTGGTTAGAGCGTCAGATTGTGGTTCTGAATGTCGTGGGTTCGAGTCCCATCAGTCACCCAAAGAAATCCTGTAAGTTTATGACTTACAGGATTTTTTGTTCATAACACTTTACTATCCTCTATGTTAAAGTTTGGATCAACGTAAAAACCTGAGGGCTTTTCTTTTTTAAGCATACAACATCGTCAGTCTATATAAAAAGAATGCCTTATCTTTTACCCCTCTGAACTGTGCCCTGAACGCTTTGAGTTTAGCATTGAATGATTCCGCCGCTGCATTGGTTGCCCTCCTTTCAAAGAAATTGATAATATTCAGATAGTGGGTCTGAATGGATCGTGCCACTCTTCCGAAAGCAAGAAATCCGGATTTATCTACCTCATCATACCATCTTGCAAGTCTCGTCAAGGCTACATCCTTAAACTTACACTGATGATAAATCAGGCCTAAACGCATGGCCAGATAATAGCCTTTCTTAATCTCCGGATACTCTTTAAACAGGATATCAGCCCGTTCTCTTTGAGACTGGGTCCACAAGGATTCTTTCTTGTAAAGAAGATAGATACTTCTTGCCAGCAGCTGTTTCCGCGTGTCTCCATTAGAGAAAACGGGAGCGTGGTATATCCTGTCACAGGCTTTTGCATAGGCAATCTGTGTGGATTCTTCATCCAAAGCCTCCCAGCGCGCTTTCACACGCATCTCCTGAACGGCTTCATAAGCCAGTTTCTGTACGTGGAAACGGTCGGTAACCCGTTTGGCGGCAGGAAAACAGCTACGGGCAATCTGCTCCATATTGGGAGCCATATCCAAGGTTATCTCACGTACTTGATAGCGGCGACGGCGGGAAAGCCTGAGTAAGACAGAACTTACCGTACAGACATCTGTGCCTTTTATTATGGCGATAATACTGCCTTTGCCACCATGGGCAGCCTTGTTGGTGAGTATGGTATAGAGCTCACCACGCGAAAGGGCAACCTCATCAATACAGACGTAAGCACCGATATTCTTTTCAAAAAGCAGCCAATCCTGTGCATGAGCAAGCTGATCCCAGTGAAGATAACCACTCAGATGATTGCGGTATTGACGCTCCAGAAGAGCTCCGTCAATACCATACAGAGTGCCCAATAACTTACAGCTAACCGGATAACTATCAATATAGCTCTTTTAAAAAAGACGCAAAATCCTGCGTCATGCGGGTACCTTCAGCGACCATACGCCAGTTGCGGCTGATGTACTCATTACTCTTCTTTAAAATCCAGCGACGACGACGGATATTCAGGAAAAGTTTCTTTCCCCGAAGAGGGAAGTCTTGAACAACCACAGGATCATAGAATCCTTTGCTTTCGGTTTCTTGGCTGGAATATTGCTCAGGAACGACATTCTTTTCTTCAAGATAAATAACAACCTCACTAGAGGTTTCCTGCACATCTACAAGATCAAAGTAATCTAAAGTACCTTCAGGAAGCAGAAGGCGATAACCATTGGAATCCATACTAAATAAATTTGAAGGCAAAGATACTAATTTAGAAATTTACTCCTCAGGGTTTTACGTTGATCCCTTTGTTATAAGAATTGGTTCGATATGTTTTACCGTCAAATTCGATTTTTTCAGGAAACATCGAACTTATCAGCTTGATTTTTATTCCTACTGGTGCATCCCTTATGTAGCTATCTATATTGTTAATCAGATTGATAGAGTAGTTTAGTTTTGGTTCGATATTACCACGGTTAGGGTTCTCGCGCATTTCAACTTGTTGTTGTATGGTTGAGGCTTCTTTGGTGTATCTCTCCAACATTCTATTATATTGTTCTTTGGTTAGTTCTCCGTCCAGATATTTATCTTCAATGCTGTCTATCCGTTTTTGAATGATGGAAAGTTCATTTTGTAGTGCTACTACTTCTTTCTTACTTTCTCCTTTGTGTTCACTCTGCAAATCTTTTAGAATTTCGTTATACAAATCCAATACCGTTTTATTTGGCTTTAATTGGGCTGTATATTGGGCGAATTGTTCGTTTACATTCTCTGCCCTCATTCTTATATGCTTTTGGTTGTTACAGCAAAAATAATAGGTGTATTTACCGCCATTACCCGAACTTGTCGCACCAGTCAAGGCGCAACCACATACGGGACACATTAAGAACTTCCGTAAATACAAATCGGGATTTATGGCTTTGGATAGTTTGGGTGCTGTCTTTCTTTTACCGTCCAAAATCTCTTGAATTTTATAGAATGTTTCTTCGTCTATAATTGCTTCATGTTCACCTTTTACGTAATATTCGGGTTCTCCTTTGTATGCTGGTACACGAATTTTGCCGATATAAAATTTGTTGCGTAGCATTTCAAAAAAAGAGGTTTCTGGTATGTTAAATCCTTGTCTTTGGAATTTTCTACGTATGTAACATGGGGTTTCTATACCTTTGCTGACCTCATTAAAGATATTCTGTATTATAGGAGCCATTTTTGTGTCTATCTCTATGTGGGTAGAGTGTTTGTCTGTTCTCACATTTTTGTAGCCTCTGGGAGCTTTATTGGCGCATCTACCTTTAATTAATGTCTCTCTTATTCCATCTTTGGTACGTTTACTTATTTTGTTATTTTCAGATTGCGCATTACCGCAATAGACACCTAGTAAAGTTGCCCAATCTGGACTTTCAAAGTCAATAGGATTCTCAATAGAATTCAACTCTATACCCATTTCTTCCATGAATTTTCTTTTGTATGTGAATGCGAATTCTGCATTTCTTGAAAATCTATCCCAACGGAGGAAAAGCATTAAGTCTATTTCATTTTTATGCTTTTGGGAATATTTGAATATTTCTTTCATTTCTGGTCGACGTAAATCATGATGTTTTGCAGAGTAATCTTCTTTTTTACACATGATTACATTGTACTGTTTACTATTACAGTATGCCCTTAATATTTTTTCTTGAAAATCCAGGCTTGTGTTTTCGGCCTGTTCATCTGAACTTACTCTACAATATAGTATGACATTCATTGTTTTATTTATTTATTAGTTCAATATTTTTTCTTTTTCTACTTGCAATTCTGCCAATAAGTATAGGTACTCTCTTATTAATTTTATTTCTTCATTATCGTACTTTGTTTTTCCTTTGTTGAGTATTTCTTTACATCTTTCTAATGTAATCATTTTGGATACCACATTATTGTGTTGCACATAGGCAACTTATTGTCACACGTTCAACAATATCCGCAGAACAGGGAAGTGTATGTACATGAACGTGCTTCCTGCTCCTAACTTATTTTCAGTGAAATTGAATTCGAAGTGTTTTTCGTGGCGGATATGCCTTTTTTGCAAATATACGACTTGTAAATAAATATGCTGCTTTTTATATATAAATTATGTTAATTTGGAAAGTTTGCGGAGTGTGTTGATACTTGTACCAGTTAATTTGGCTGTGTTTCGGAGTGAATACCCTTTTTTAAGTAGTCTTATTTCTTCTGCATATTCTTCTTTCATGCTTTTATTACTTTTGACATATCCTGCTTTCCGTCCTACTTTCCCGCCATTGCTGCGAAAGTTCTGGTAGCCACTGGCAATACGTTCACGGATAGTCTTCCGTTCCATACGTGCTACCTCTGCCAATATTGTGATAAGAAATTGGCTCATAGGGTTAATTTCTCCCTCTAAGGTTAATGTTTCGATGTTATAATTTTGAATATAAACTGATACTTTATGTGAATTTAGTATCTCGATGGCTTGAAGAACTTGGAGTGTATCACGTCCTAATCTGGACAATTCGGTTACTAGTACTTTACTAATATCATGCGAATTGATATAATCTATCATTTTCAATAGCTCTATGCGTTCTGTATTCCTTTTTGCTCCCGAAATCTTTTCTGCAAAGGTAGCCTCAACTGTCCAGTTATTTGTCGCAGCCAAGGTCTGCAAATCATTAATTTGGCGTTCATAATCCTGTGCACCATTGGTACTTGAAACTCTTGCAAATATTACTACTTTTTTCATGGTGTTACTTGTTTATGATACAAATGTAGTGATATATATTTAATATAAATCATTTTTAGCGTTAAATAAGGCTAGAGGTGTGATGAATATTAGATATTTATCATTTCTTTGTCAGATAAAAATAAAATAGATGAAAAATAAACAAGAAAGAACAGTTGTGCATGTAGAAATGTCTGGGCTTCATTTCTATTTTGGCTCTTTAACTGCCGTTTATACAAAATTTACACCAGAGCAACTTGGTGTAGCATTAGGAACATTACGAAATTACAGAGTAACAAGTGATAAACCATATCAAAACAGTAAATGTATTATTCGAAAAGGAATTCTGATAACAGTGCGAAAATCAATAATCTAAGTATTGAGTTTTAATGAGATTTATTTATCTTTGCATTGTAATCATAAAAAGAATAAGCCTATGGCATAAAACAAATAAAAGACATATAGAATAGAAAGCGTTAGCTTTTACACTTGCTTTTCGAAATCGCCAATTTTAAGAAGTATCCAAGTTGTAAAGTTGATGCCTACGTTGTGTTTACAACGTGGGCTTTACTTGTTTGGATACATGGTGTTTGGCGATACCAGAAAAGCAAACAAAGTTTAGTCCACGTTTTTTATTTGTCTACACCGCAGCAATTAGGACTAAGAAAGAGAATTATTAATCTAAAATGAACTAAAATGATTACAGTTTCATATAAAGATTTTATTTCTAATAATGTTCAATTGGAGCGCATCGAAGATGAATTGCGAAACCTCTTTTTATTGGATAATAAAATCAAATTAAAAGAAATGGATAAAGTTTATACTACTGACAATATAACTGAATTTATCCAAGATATTTCTATATTTTTAAAAAATGAAATCGGGGATGGTGAAAAAAATATCCAAGATGTTGCGTCAATTGAGCAAATAGAACAGGCTAAATCAACAGATGTAGTAGATGGCTCTGAGTATCATATTATAACAACTTGGTGGGGAAAGGTGCTGATATTCTATGTGGCGCTATTGTTTATAACTGCTTTGACTGGTTGGGAAACAAAAGACTTTTCTAGAAAATATTCATCTAGATATGGAGTTCCATATTCGGATATTGAAAAAGTTATTTCATGGAGGACGGTTTATTTCCCTTTCCCATGTAGAAAGTATATAATCGAATATACTGATGGTACGGAAAAAACTGTAGGATATAATGTATTTGGAATAATTTTTATAACGGATGAGATATGAGTGCAATAAATGGAAAAATAATAGAACGGATAGTAAATATCCCTGCTAATACTACCTTTGAATCATTTTCTAAATTTCTTAAATTGAAAAAATATTCTATTGGAGAATCAAATACAACAACTGGACACCTTGTTTTTAAAACGAGTTTGGGAGGGCTTAATTATATACTTTATAATGGTAACTATATCTTTTCTTGCGACATAATGCCATTTGATGAAAATAGAACAAGAATAAAGTTGCAAGGTGTATTTAGTTGTGATGCAGAAATAACTTTGTTTGAGTCTTTTTTCAATTCATCTGCGAAATTGGGAGAGAAAATAGTAAAAGAATTTGTTAAATATTATGGAGAAAAATAGGTATATGAAAAAGATTATTTGGATATTATGTTTATGCAGTTTTTTTATTTATGGTTGTGATAATAAAACGAAAATTTCCATTTCAACCCCAGAGAAAGATGCTGAGGAAATGGTAGTATATCATAAGCAATTTTTAAAAGACGAGATAAGTGCAGAAGAATTTGAGTATATTCTCAATACAAAGGTTAATATGTATATTGAGCAAGGCAGAGGTAGAGATGAAGCTATGCGTTTTATGAATTTAGCTAAAGAGGCGATGCAAAATGTAGAATTAAATTAATCTTTTAGATTAAAGTAATACAATAAAAAGTGTATCAATAGGTCTTTGGATAGATTATATTGATACACTTTTTATTTTGATACAATGTAGTCGAATAGTGCGTAATTTACGCACTTATTTTTTTAACCAATTTCTGATGGTTCCTTCCGTGATACTCAATTTTCTGGCAATAGCTCTATTACTGAGCCCTTCGTTGTGTAATAGAAGTGCATATTTTCGCATATTTTCTTTTGAACTATTCCAGAAGAACTTGTCGTCTTCATATTTTTCTTCTATGGTTTTGATGCTGGGAACAACTTTCTTATTATTGATAATATAGTGTACTGAGGTTTCCCCCTTATACCCTTTTTCAAAAACAAACCAAGCGTAATCTTTCATATTTTTCCCTCTGTAAGTGCTAAAATCCCCATTTTTGGCAATGTCAATTTTTCGAGTAAAAAGGTACATCCTGCGTGGGGGATACCAGTAGAATTTAATTAGATACCAGAACGGGAATAACATACATACTTTAAATTTAGCAAGACTAAGAGCCCTCTCAACCATTAGTACTGAGAGATTGTAGGGTGGATTAGTAATTATATCAACCTTATCCTTTAAGTCAGCAAAGAAGGTGTTATTGGTTAGGAAATCTATGCCTTCATGTCCATAACCATAGAAATTTTTGTCACTTGAAATCACATTATATTTATGTGACTCTAATACTTTTGAAATATGGCCTAAGCCACAACAAGGCTCTAGTATTGTATTATGGAATTTTTCTCGTTTTAATAGAGCTTCTACCGCTTCGGGCGAAGTTGCATATAAATCATCTTGCTGGCGGTCTTGTGAACTTCTAACTGCTTTTTGAACTGGTAAACTCATTGTTTTTTTGCAAAAATAGTGAATATAAACGAATTTAAGCCTCATCAAAGTAACAGATTGCGTATCGTTTCAATAGGATTTTCACAGGTTGAGGCTGATGTCATTGCATGATACACCGTCTCAAATTTTTTCATTCGTTTACTTGCACCACTACGTGAGTTAAATTTGCTTCTAATATCTTGCTCCAGTAGTTTTAAGTTACCTTTGTACTTTTCGAGAATGATTTTCATTGCCCAATTCTCGTAATCGTCAAATGTTGTGTTTGATATATTGCCTATAGAATTACCGAAAACCTTATCAAATTGAATAAGAATAGGATTTGTATCGGAGTTTAGGACACTGAATATTTTGGCATCAGCTAAATTCAAATACTTCATTATCTTTTGGGGCGTGTCTAATGTGATTTCAAATCGGGTTTTTCCTTTGAAATATTCCATTACTGCTTGTGGCTGTGATAAACTATTTAAGAAGTCTTTATTGTGGCTAGTACATATCTCCTTCTCTTTATTATATAAAGTAATTGTTTCCGTACAATCTTTGGATTTTACATCTTTAGTGAACGTGATACCCTCTTTATCGTAATGTGTCCACTTGAAGCGTCTATAGTTGTTTACTTGTGAATTCAGAGCATTTAGAAGATTATCGTTTAGGATAAAGTCTGTGTCATAAGTAATATCTACCGATGTAACTACACCATCTGCTAAGATGTTATTTATGTCAATATTACAAATATCTAATTGGTTAATATTGGTTAGACATTCTTTGATTGTATCTTTTGATATTAAGTCTGGATATTTTTCTTTTAAAATCTTACTTGAAAATTCGAGAGTTAAGGTTTGCTTTGTGTAGCTAACAGCTATATAAAGGTTATAAGGTACATTTATATCATCTCTGGAGCTATAAAAGAGACCTGTTTTCTTTCCACTACGTGAATGAAACCTTTCGTTAAACTTAACTTTAATATCGAGAAGATATTTATAGTTAGATTTAATCTTAATTCTATCAAAAGTGATTAATTGTTTCTTATTAGATTGCGATGTCATTAAAAAAATAAAGTTATTCTTTTATTCTTGGGAAATGTACTCTGTAGGCTACAATTTCCCTCTTTGATAATGGAGTATATCAAAGGACTATGATATGAAAAGAGAGGGTTATTGCCTCTCTTTTTCTGTTTTATCACTTGTTGTATTATCTGGTTTGGCTGGTATAGTCTTCCAGTAATTACTCATGCCTTGTGATATTGCTTGGATATGCGAAGCTGACTTACTTCTACCTCTTAATGATTGACTGATTTTGGCTTTGGTATCGTCTCCAAGATTGCGATACATTCTCTTTCCTATATTATCCATATTAATTGATTTTATATTAGATAAATAGTAAAATGAAGTAAGAATGTAAAGAATAGTAGGTTGATTTTACAGAAAAAAATATCTGGACCAGAAAATTTAGATATAGAGTCGTTTGTTATTATTAACCATACCTACTAAAATAGGATATTTAAAGAGCCGAGTTACGGTGCTATGTCTTGTCTATTAACCACATAAGAGATAAACCTTAATTCACTTACAAACTAATATGCTATTTACCATGCTTGCTTCGTATCATTAAATATTTTATTTTTGTGACTGAGAAATGGTTGATTTGAAGTAATGTAATCCAAATATAAAAGATTGGCCTTTATAACGGTATGAACTCTCGTAGTTCCCAAATCAAATCTAAATCATGTAGGAATTGGTTCGAGAACAGAACGGTCAAGGGTACTGAGGCGGAGAAAGTTGAAAAACTCTCTCCGTTTTTCTTTTCTACTCCTCGTAATTTATTGATTTGGGATCAGGTTGAAATGTTATGCTCTTGTTATTAGAGTTTTAACTCTGTTAAACTATTAGCTCTTCTTCTTTCAGTTTATCTACGTGTATGAGGACATTTAGTCCTTGTGCCGCTTCATTAATCGTTCAAAGAACGGGCAATCGTTTGCTTTTGTCCGGTCTGTGTTGCATCAGTATCTTAAGCTTTATTGTATACCAACCTTGCTTAATCGGCTTGTCAACTAAGGTTGACAGGTCGATTGACCTTGGCTAATAGGCCTGTTGACCAAGGTTGACACCCAGTTATTCCTAAGGGTGAATGAGATTTCTCCTAGTTCTGGATAAGAATACTCTTGATGTAAAACAAATGAATACCATATACTGGGGTAAGTAACTGCTGTAATCTTAATTATAAAATTAGTCAACCAAAACCAGGACGAGACATAGTGAGAGTAACATCTTTACTCTCACTCTTAAAAGTTACTCTCACTCACACTTAATGTTTTTATTATTAATGATTTGTCTGTAAAGTGAGGGTAGTGAGAGTAGATACTATCAACTTTTTATTGAAGACTGAGTTCAAGTTATAAATGCGACATTTTTTCTATTTCATCAACATCATACCCTATTTTATATTACAACTTATGTTTAATGCGGATATAAATAGCAAAAAGATGAACGTAATATGCAAATTTGTCATTGGATATTTCTTAGGCATTTATTTTTTCCTAACTTTGCAAAGGATAGTTGAGAAGCTTTTGCCATTTTATATTTTAATATTTACCCAATATGCCAAATCAGAATACACTTCTGTATCTCCCTTTGACATTTCGAATACTTGCGGTTGCTATTTTCGCTTGTTTATTTCTGGCGCCCAAGGCGATGGCTGATACGAAAGATCAAGAGTATATTGTTCTTATCAGTTCTTCCACTTTTCGTGAGAAATGGGCTTATGATCTGCTTGAAACTGTAGAAAAGGCATTCAATGAAGAAAATTCGGTGAAGGTATATTCGGAGACTCTCACAACATGGCATTTCAATAATCAACAGGAAATAAATCAGAAGGTTGATTATCTAAAGGATAAATATTCTGTTCCTCCCCAAGCCGTCATATTTGTAGGCGATCCGGGATGGTACGTTTGCAAACCGCTTTTTGATACTATCTGGAAAGGGGTACCTACAATTATTTGCCACTCGATGCCGCATACGTCGGCTGATATAAATAAGTATTATAATGGTGAATATATACCTGAAGACCAGATTATCGCTACACCGGAAATGCTGGAACGGTATAATGTGACTGCCATAAATATTCCTGTCTGCATTAAAGAAACCATAGAATTGATGAAGGAGATTACTCCTGAAATGAAAAAGGTTGTCTTGTTATCGGATGACAGATTTATCTGTTCTCTAATTCGGAAAAAAGCAGAAGACATACATCAGCAGTACTTTTCTGATTTGGATATGGAATTTATTACTTATCCTCAGACAAATACAGAAACAATGCTCCGCATTATTAGTGAGTGTGGTAAAGAGACAGGTATTATCTACTGTTCATGGGTGAATGTAGCCAGTCAGAATCTGTCTGAGAAATATTATCCTGATGAGAGAATGCATTCTTATATTTCCGGTATAGTTAAAAAGCCGGTATTCTCGTTGTCTGACCAGTTCACAAGGGTTCATGCTTTATTTGCCGGTGGGCATTATATAGGCAGTTCCGATGTGGAAAGTACCGTTATCGGTGAAATTAGAGGTGCACTGAAAAAGGATGGTACATACGGGGCGAAAACGGTTGTTGCCGGTACGCCCAATACCTATCTTAATTACCAGACATTGCTTGACAAGGGAGTTCCATTAGATAACTTTCCTAAAAATGCGGTTTATTGTGATGTTCCGCCCAGTTTTATCCAGAAGAATATTATTTATGTTGTAATTGTATTGGGTACTGCTATTGTACTTCTGCTATTTTACTTTATGCACAAGCGTATCAAAAAAGTGAGAGAAACGGAGTGGCAAGAGCATCTGCATTTGCTTGAAAATATTCTCGATAACCTTCCTATTGCAGCCAAGGTGAAAGATATCGATAATGATATGCGTTATACTTTTATAAATAAAAAGGCTGAAGAGCTCTTTGAATATCCGGCTAAGGAGGCGATTGGAAGAACTGATTTCGATATAATGCCTGAGGCTGCAACGATGATCAGGAAAGAAGATGAAGAATTGGTAAGAACGGGAATTGCCCAATTTGGTACCAGGCGTTTCTTTACGAATAAGAACGAGGAACGGTTTACTTTCCAGAATAATAATATTGTTTCATTTTCCGACGGACGTAAGTGGATTCTCTATACAGCCTGGGATATTACAGACCAGAAAATTTTGGAACGCAAACTGCGCCTGGCTAAGGAAGAGGCTGAAGAGTCCAATCGTATAAAATCAGCTTTCCTGGCTAATATGAGCCATGAAATACGTACTCCGCTCAATGCAATAGTTGGTTTCTCGAGTATACTGGCTGAAGATGTATCGGAAGAAGAACGGATAGAATACCTCAGTATCATTAGTAAGAACAATGATATATTATTGCAACTGATCAATGACATCCTGGATTTATCAAAGATAGAAGCCGGTACACTGGAATATGTCTATGCAAATATAGACGTAAATAAGATGTTATCTGAAATAGAGCAGGCTGCCAGAATGAGACAACCGAATGCGAATGTCGCTATATGTGCAGTGATGCCTATGCCGGATCTTCTTTTATATACTGACCAGCGTAGAATTACTCAGGTACTGAATAATTTCATCAGCAATGCCATGAAGTTTACAAATACAGGGAGTATCACGTTTGGGTATGAAGAACCCAAAGATGGTTATATACGTTTCTTTGTGACAGATACCGGTACCGGTATCCCTCCTGAAAAAGTGGCGGATATATTCAACCGTTTTGTAAAGCTCGATTCCTTCAAACAAGGAACCGGACTTGGACTGGCTATTTCACAGAATATCGTGAAGGAACTCAAAGGCGAGATCGGAGTGCTGTCTGAGTTGGGGAAAGGTTCTACTTTCTGGTTTACGCTGCCTTATGAAAAGATGGGTGCACACCGTTCTATCCTTCCATAAGTGATTTCTAATCATTTTCTAATCTCGTATAAGTTTATTATAATCCGTTCCGGAAGCCTTAATTTTTAAGGAGTTGTACTTTTGCCTCAAAATTGATAAAACAATGATGAGGCAGATTACATTTACTCTTTTTCTTATTTTCTCATGCAGCCTGTGGGCGCAATCGAATCCGTTAAAGTTGACGATGAAGGAGGCGGAGGAACTTTTCCGTACCCACAATCTTTTACTGGTTGCCGAATATTACAATGTAGACATGGCACAGGCACAAGTGGTGCAGGCCAAATTATTTGATAACCCCATTATCACATTGGAGCAGAATATTTATAACCGTCTGAACGGTAAGTATTTTGATTTGGGAAAAGAAGGAGAGTCCGGAGTGCAGATAGAACAAGCCATCAATCTGGCCGGACAACGCAACAAACGAATACGTCTGGAAAAGATTAATCACCAATCCGCTTTATTGCAATTTGAGGAAGTAGCACGCACCTTAAACAGTGAGTTGAAGGAAACCTGTGTCGAAATGTATTTCCTGACCAAGTCCGTGCAGATTTATGATAAAGAGATCACTTCTTTAGAGGAACTGCTGCTATTCTACAAGAATATGGCAGAGAAAGGGAATATTTCATTGTTGGAATTATCCCGTATGCAGGCATTACTGTTATCACTGAAAAAGGAGAAGAATGATGCAGTAAATGAATTGGTATCGAAGAGGGGGAATCTGAAGATGTTATTAAACTTGCCGGTCGCTCAGGAGATAGAAATACTTCTGGATGAAACGATGCTGAGCCGGTTGGATCTGTCTAGTCTGTCACTTGCTGATCTGGATTCCTTGTTACCTTCCCGCCCCGACCAACGGTTGGCCTTCTCTATACTTGAGGCTTCCAAAGCAAATTTGAAGTTACAGCGTTCATTGTCTGCTCCGGAGTTTGCTATTCAGGGGATTTACGACCGTGCAGGAAACTTCATCAACAATTATTTTGCAGTAGGTCTTAGCTTCTCCATTCCTATTTTCAATCGGAATCAGGGTAATATCAAGTCAGCCAAACTGGAAATAGAAAAGAGCCTGAAAGAGAAAGAATACACAGAGAACAAGGCAAACTCGGAACTGTATGTGGCGTATTCCCGTCTGGAAAAGGCTATGGAACTTTATCAATCAGCAGACGATGACTTGGAAAAGAACTTCAACCGGCTGCTTGAAGGGGTGAACGAGAATTTCCGTAAGCGTAATATCAGTATGCTGGAATTTGTCGATTATTACGAGAGTTATAAGGAAACGAGTTTACAATTGTATGAGACCCGGAAAGATGTTTTTCTGGCCATGGAGAACTTGAATACGGTAGTAGGACGAAATATATTTAATTACTAAGCAATGGATATGAGCAGGATTTTACAGATTTTTATAGGTGCAGTACTATTCTTGAGCAGTTGCTCGACAAAAGATAATAATGAAACTTCAGTATCTCCGGAGATGTGTCTGACAGATAGTTTGATGCAAGTTGTCAGTATAGATACCGTACATACACGTATTTTAATCGACGAGTTGACACTGAACGGTCGTGTGACGTTTAATCAGGAGCAAGTGGTACAGGTTTTTCCAATGTTCGGTGGACGGGTGATTGCTGTGAATGCCGAGGTGGGAGACTACGTACATAAAGGGGAAGTGCTTGCTGTGGTCAAGAGTGGTGAAGTGGCGGAATATGAGAAACAGCTGAAGGATGCGGAACAACAAGTGGCCGTAACCCGCCGTAACTGGGATGTTGCGCAAGATATGTACAATGCCGGCATGGCTTCGGCCCGCGACACATTGCAGGCCCGTCAGGAATTGGTGAGTGCCGTGACGGAGGAAAGACGCCTGAAGGAAGTCTATTCCATCTATAATCTGTCCGATGAATCCAGATATGAGATTAAATCACCGATAACGGGCTTTGTGGCGGAGAAGCATGTGAATAAAGATATGCAGATACGCTCCGACCAGGGTGAAGAACTATTCACGGTATCCGGTCTGGATAATGTCTGGATTATGGGCGATGTATATGAGAGTGATATCCGTAAAGTGAAAGAAGGTGCTCCTGTCCGTATCACGGCATTGGCCTATCCCGGCAGAGAGTTTACAGGGAGTATTGATAAGGTTTACCACATCCTCGATGAAGAAAGTAAAACCATGAGCGTGAGAATTAAACTTAGTAATGCGGATTATCTGTTGAAACCCGGCATGTTTACTAATGTATATGTACAATGCGAATCAACGGATGATACGATGCCCTGCATTGATTTACATGCCCTGATCTTTGAGAATGGAAAAAATTATGTAGTGACGGCAAGCGAAGACGGCAGGCTGCAAGTAAAGGAAGTGGAAGTGTATAAACAGTTAAGGAACCGGTGTTATATACACTCCGGCTTGCAGGAGGGCGACCGTATCTTGAATAGAAACACATTGCTGGTATATAACGCATTGAATGCTGATTAACAGATAAAGAATTTGATATGCATAAGTTCATAGACAACATCATAGCTTTCTCTTTGAAGAATAAGTTCTTCATATTCTTTTTTACAGTACTTGCGGTTATTGCAGGAATTGTCTCTTTCAAGCATACCCCGATAGATGCCTTTCCGGATGTAACCAACACCAAAGTAACTATTATTACCCAATGGCCCGGGCGGAGTGCCGAGGAGATGGAGAAGTTCATTACCATCCCTATTGAAATAGCAATGAACTCCGTACAAAAGAAGACGGACATACGCTCTACCACCTTGTTCGGACTATCGGTGGTGAATGTAATGTTTGAAGATCATGTAGACGATTTTATAGCCCGTCAACAGGTCTATAATCTATTGAATGATGCTGACTTGCCGGAAGGCGTTACTCCGGAAGTACAGCCTTTGTATGGTCCTACGGGAGAAATCTTCCGCTATACGTTGAGAAGTGAGAAGAAATCGGTTCGTGAACTGAAGACCATTCAGGACTGGGTGATTGAGCGGAATTTACGTTCCGTATCCGGTGTGGCCGATATTGTAAGTTTCGGTGGAGAGGTGAAAACCTTTGAGGTCAGTGTGAATCCCAACCAATTGAGGAATTACGATATTTCCTCTCTGGAGTTGTTTGAAGCCATAGAGAAAAGTAATATCAATGTCGGTGGTGATGTGATCACAAAAAGCTCCCAAGCCTATGTTGTCCGGGGTATCGGACTGATTAACGATGTGGAGGAAATTGGAAATATCGTTGTGAAAAATGTGAAAGGTACTCCTATTCTGGTGAAACACCTGGCAGATGTGCACGAGTCCTGTTTACCCCGCCTCGGACAAGTAGGCCGAATGGATGAAGATGATGTCGTGCAAGGCATTGTCGTGATGCGTAAGGGGGAGAATCCCGGTGAAGTGATTAAAGCCCTGAAAGAAAAAATAGCCTATATCAATAAAGAAGTGCTGCCATCGGATGTACAGATCGTACCTTTCTATGATCGTGAGAACTTGGTAGATCTGGCTGTGAGCACAGTGACACGCAACCTGATAGAAGGCATCCTGTTTGTGACTTTCATTGTGTTGATATTTATGGCGGATTGGCGGACTACCGTGGTGGTGGCAGTGGTCATTCCATTAGCATTATTATTTGCTTTCATTTGCCTGCGTATAATGGGTATGTCCGCCAATTTGTTGTCCATGGGAGCCATTGATTTCGGTATTATTATAGACGGTGCGGTGGTGATGGTCGAGGGTATCTTTGTAGTTCTTGACAAGAAAGCGCGTGAAGTGGGAATGCCGGCATTCAATGTCATGTCAAAGATGGGATTGATCCGTAATGCTGCCAAAGATAAGGCGAAAGCGGTCTTTTTTTCCAAACTGATTATTATCACCGCGCTGATTCCTATTTTCTCTTTCCAGAAAGTAGAGGGGAAGATGTTTTCACCGCTTGCTTTTACGCTGGGTTTTGCCTTGTTGGGGGCATTGGTGTTCACCTTGACCCTGGTACCCGTACTTTCGGCCATGCTGCTAAAGAAGAATGTACGCGAAAAGAATAACAGGTTCCTCCGCTTTGTTAATGAGAAATCATCCGCCTTGTTTGATGTCTGCTATGCTTATCGCAAGGTGACGATTACGATTGCTACGTTTGTGGCAGTGGTGGGACTGTATGCGTTTTCTTTCCTCGGAACGGAATTTCTTCCCCAGTTGAATGAAGGCTCTATTTATATCCGTGCCACTTTACCGCAAAGTATAGCTTTGGATGAGTCCGTCAATCTGGCAAACAAGATGCGGGCGAAGTTGAGAAGCTTTCCTGAAGTGAAACAGGTGATGTCTCAGACCGGACGCCCCAATGACGGAACCGATGCCACCGGATTTTATAATATCGAGTTTCACGTAGATATTTATCCGGAAAAGGACTGGGAAAGCGGCTTTACCAAACTGGAATTGATTGACAAAATGCAACATGAACTGGAGATTTACCCGGGTATAGACTTTAACTTCTCCCAGCCGATTACGGATAATGTGGAAGAAGCAGCTTCCGGTGTAAAGGGTTCTATAGCTGTGAAAGTCTTCGGTAAAGATCTGTATGAGTCCGAGAAAAAAGCCGTAGAGATTTATAAAATATTGGGAACCGTGGACGGCATCGAAGATTTGGGGGTAATACGAAATATCGGACAGCCAGAATTGCGCATAGAACTGGATGAGAATAAGCTCGCACGCTATGGAGTGGCTAAGGAAGATGTACAGTCCATTATCGAAATGGCGATTGGAGGTAAGTCGGCTTCCTTGCTTTACGAAGATGAGAAGAAGTTCAATATCATGGTGCGTTATAAAGAGGAATTCAGATGCAACGAAGATAAGATAGGAAAAATACTGGTACCCGCTATGGATGGTACGATGGTGCCGATTAAGGAACTGTCGGAGATAAAGACTATCACCGGCCCCTTACTTATCTTTCGTGATAATCATGCCCGTTTCTGTGCCGTGAAATTCTCGGTCCGGGGTAGAGATATGGGAACTGCCGTTGCTGAGGCTCAGAAGAAAGTGAATGCCGCAGTGCATTTGCCCGAAGGATATACTTTGAAGTGGACTGGAGATTTTGAAAACCAGCAACGTGCTACTCAACGTTTGGCGCAGGTGGTTCCTGTCAGCATTATCATCATCTTTATTATTCTTTTCATCCTGTTTTCCAATGCACGGGATGCAGGTTTGGTATTGCTGAATGTACCTTTTGCCGCTGTGGGTGGTATTGCTGCCTTGCTCATAACCCGCTTTAATTTTTCGATCTCTGCCGGTATCGGGTTCATTGCTCTTTTTGGTATCTGTATCCAAAATGGAGTGATTATGATATCCGATATCAAACACAATCTGCAGGCGAGGTTGGCGTTGCCCGATGCTGTAAAAACCAGTGTGCGTTCCAGGGTTCGGCCCGTGCTGATGACGGCTGCAATGGCGGCTATCGGCCTGATGCCTGCGGCGCTGAGTCATGGAATCGGTTCCGAATCGCAGCGACCGCTGGCCATTGTTATTATCGGAGGTCTGATCGGGGCTACTTTCTTCGCTTTGTTTGTTTTCCCGTTGATTGTCGAGATCGTTTATGGTAAAATGTTATATGATAAAGACGGTAGATTGAAGCAGAAAAAACTATAAAACGTATATTTGTGCTTTCTTTAAGTTTTAAAAACTATGGCAAAGATACTGTTGGTAGAAGATGAAGTCAATATAGCCTCTTTCATAGAACGGGGATTGCAGGAATTCGGGCATACGGTTTCTGTAGCTTATAATGGTGCGGATGGTTGGCAGCTGGCTCAGGACGAACCTTTTGACTTACTTGTTCTGGATATAATCATGCCCAAGATGAACGGACTGGACCTATGCAGGCAGTACCGCCAACTCTATGGATACGATTCCCCCGTCATTATGCTTACGGCCTTGGGTACAACAGATGATATTGTAAAAGGACTCTACGCAGGTGCCGATGATTATTTGGTGAAGCCTTTCAGCTTTCAGGAGTTGGAAGCGCGTATCACCGCTTTGCTGCGCAGGAGCAAGGAGAAAAGAACTTCGGAGCTTGTTTGTGGTGACCTTATCCTCGATTGCAATACCAGGCGTGCCCGTCGTGGTGACCATGAAATGGAACTGACGGTAAAAGAATACCGCCTTTTAGAGCACTTCATGAATAACCAGGGTGTGGTGCTCTCTCGGGTGAATCTCCTGAAACATGTATGGGATAAGAATTTTGATACGAATACCAATGTAGTAGATGTGTATGTGAACTACCTGCGTACTAAGATTGATAAAGATTATGAAAACAAACTTATCCATACGGTGGTAGGTTTGGGCTATATTATGGAATCTCATTAAACGGAGAATCGTAGTGAAGATAGGAAGTAAAATAGCGTTGTTCTATACGGGTATCACAATATGTATGCTTACCTGTATCATGGTTGTTTTCTATTTTTTCATTTATAACTATATCAATAGGCTGTACGATTCTTACCTGGCAGATAAAGCCTATCTTACTGCCCAGAAACATTGGGAAAAGGATGAAGTAGACGAGAGTAGTTATGAAATTATCCGTCAGGAATACGAAGGGCTTCTTCCCCAGGCTAAGGAAATTTTACTGAATACCGATAGCATGGAGACTGTGAAAGATACACTTGATAAGTATCTGAACAAAGAGCAGCAGAAGCGACTATTCATGGAAGAGCCGGTTTCATTCCGTTATAAAAAAGAGGTGGGTGCGGCATTGTATTACCCGGATAATGAAGGTAATTTTATAGTTCTGATACTTGCCCGGAACAACTATGGAACGGAGATACAGAATCATGTGCTTATCCTGATACTTCTTTTGTTCATTTTCAGTTCCATATCGGTTTATTTCATTGGAAGGTTTTATGCCAATCGAATGTTGGCACCGGTGAAGCGTATTTTGAAAGAGCTGCGGCGCATCCGGGGGAATAATCTGAATATCAGGATTAAGACAGCCGGTAACCATGACGAACTGGACGATCTGATCACTTCTATCAATGGTATGCTCGACCGCATAGACGCGGCTTTCAAGTCCGAAAAATCTTTCGTAAGCAGTGCTTCCCATGAACTTAATAATCCGCTGACGGCCATTCAGGGAGAGTGTGAAATCAGCTTGCTGAAAGAACGTTCGCCACAAGAATATATCAAGGCTTTGAACCGTATTTCGGATGAAAGCAAAAGAATCAGCTTGTTGATAAAATCCCTCCTTTTCCTTTCGCATCAGGATGAAGAACTTCTGAAGAATAATATGGAAGAAGTGGACCTGGCAGAACTTCTGATCATACTGTGTGCCGAGAATGAGCGGATGCAGTTCAGTAATACATTTCAGAAAGAGAACCTGCCAGTGGTAAGGGCTAATTTGCATTTGCTGAAAATAGCAATCCGTAATATACTGAACAATGCCTGTAAATATTCCGGAAAACAACCTGTAGCCGTGCGGCTGTATCCTAAGGAAGGGAACACTATTTTGGAAATAGAAGACAAAGGTATTGGCATTCCTGAAGATGAAATACAGCTTATTTTCCAGGCATTCTATCGTGCAACCAATACAAGGGAATATTCAGGTCATGGTATTGGGCTGGGACTTTCTTTGAAGATATTATCTATTTATGGAGCGAGGATGGAGATTTTATCCAAACTAAATACGTATACGAGAGTGTTGATAACCTTTAAGTGACTAATCATTAGACTTTGGTTTTAAAATAAAATGTATCTTTGTGTCGGTCAAAAATGCTATGGAGTATATTTAATATAGATATTATGAAAAAGAAAAACACTCTTTTACTTTTTTTGTGCTTGTTCAGTCTGTGGGCAGTGGCACAAGAAAAGAAACCTGTAAAGATTGCCTGTGTTGGAAACAGTATCACTTATGGCTCAGGAATTAAAAATCAGTTTCAGAACAGTTATCCGGGGTTGCTTTCCCAGCTTTTGGGTGAAGGGTACGATGTCCGCAATTTCGGAATTAGTGCCCGTGTATTGTTGAATAAGGGAGATCATCCTTATATGCACGAACAGAAGTTTCGTGATCTTTTGGCATTTCAGCCGGATATCGTTACCATTAAATTGGGAACGAATGACAGTAAACCCTGGAATTGGCGTTATGGAAAAGATTTTAAGAAGGATTTGACGGAAATGCTGGATATTCTTCAGGAATTGCCTTCCAAACCTAAGATATATCTTTGTCTGCCTGTTCCTGCCGTAAAACGGAATTTTGGTATTAACGATAGCGTAATTACAAACGGTGTTATTCCTGTAATACGCAGTGTAGCGAAGAAACGTCATCTGCCCGTTGTGGATCTTTATGCGCTGCTGAAGCCATATCCTGATTACTATACAGATGGTATCCACCCCAATGAACAAGGAGCTGCATTGATTGCCGGTGAACTTTATCGTACACTGACCGGTAATGAGGCGCCTGCAATTGTTACCGATCAACCTTTCCCCGGTAAGAAGTCGCAATGGGAAGGGTTCGATCGTTATGATTTTATTTGTAATGCACGCCGCGCTATCGTTGTTGCCCCCCGCAAGGTAGCGGAAGGGCGTCCCTGGATATGGCGTCCTGCATTTTTCGGAGCTTTCCCTTCGGTAGATAAGGCTTTGTTGGAAAAAGGTTTTCATGTGGCGTATTATGATTTGACTCATCTTTATGGAAGTCCGCGTGCGCAACGCCTGGGCACTGATTTCTATGAAGTCATGCGCAGATATTATCGTCTTTCTCCCAAAGTGACGTTAGAAGGCTTCAGTCGTGGCGGATTATTCGCATTTAACTGGGCGGCAAATAATCCTGATAAAGTGGCCTGTATCTATGTGGACGCTCCTGTATGCGATATGCTCTATTTCTCCGAGAACTGGGAACGTGATTTCTGGAAAGGCTTCCTTGCAGAATGGGGATTGACTGAAGAAAATGCCAAAGATTTCAAAGGAAATCCGATTGATAACCTGGCTCCATTAGCGGCTGCCGGTATTCCAGTGATGGGCGTTTGTGGTGATAGTGACAAGATTGTGCCGTATGAAAAGCACATGAAGATTGCTGCTGAACGTTATCGTGCTTTGGGAGGTAATGTCGAAATCATATTGAAACCCGGTTGCGATCATCATCCCCATAGTTTAGATAATGCTGAACCGGTTGTTGATTTTATAATCCGTAACCAACCGGATTATCAGAAGAAACAAGTGATCCATCAACGTGGTAGCCTTACTAACTCTTATCTGAAGTTTGCAAAAGAGAAAAAAGGTTGTGTCGCTTTTCTGGGTGGTTCCATTACCGAAATGCGTGGTTGGCGGAATATGATACAGGAAGATTTGAAACAGCGTTTCCCGGAAACTGAATTTACGTTCATTGATGCCGGAATACCTTCTACCGGAAGCACTCCTCATGCTTTCCGTTTTGAAAATGATGTGTTGCAGAAAGGAATGCCTGATCTATTATTTGTTGAGGCAGCGGTAAATGATGATACAAACGGATTCGATTATATCCGGCAGACGCGCGGTATGGAGGGTATAATTCGTCATGCCCGTACTGTCAGTCCGGAAATGGATATTGTCATGCTTCACTTTATTTACGATCCATTCATACCTTTGTTGGACAAGGGTATACAACCCCAGGTTATTATGAATCATGAAAGTGTAGCCAATCATTATTATGTTTCCTCTATCAATCTGGCGGAAGAAGTGGCGCAGCGTATGCGCGATGGTGAGTTTGATTGGAAAGAATTTGGTGGCACACATCCTGCTTGGAATGGTCATACATATTATGCTGCCGCTATTAACCGTCTCTTCGACCTTGAATGGAGTGGCGACGTGGTAAAGAAAACCGTCCGGGCACATGAGGTGCCGGAAAAACCGATAGATTCCTATTCTTATGATAAAGGTGTATTTGCGGATATCCGTTCTGCCAAGCAACTGAATGGTTGGAAAGTGGTGGATGACTGGACGCCTACAGTGAAAGGGAATACCCGTAAAGGTTTCGTACATGTTCCCATGTTGGTGGCTGATCGTGCCGGAGCCAGTCTTTCATTCTCTTTTGAAGGACGCGCTGTAGGTATCTTCTGCGCAGCCGGTCCGCAAGCCTGTGTGCTGGAATACAGTGTGGATGGCGCTCCGTTCAAGAAGCTGGATACCTTTACTGATTGGAGTCGGAACCTGTACATTCCGTGGGTGTATATGCTGGAAACAGAACTGGCTTCCGGTCGGCATACCTTGCGTTTGCGTATAGCCAAAGGTGAGAGAACCGGGTGTCAGATACGTAATTTCGTGGTGAATCAGTAAGTCATTATCCCCTTCATAGTACCTCTGTGAGGGGGATAAAAACAAATTGTACCTTTATTAGTAACATTTCAGGAGTGAGGATTAACCAATCTGTCTCCTCTTCATAACATTCTTTTCAAAGTCTTTCAACTTCATTCCATACATTTGTCGTGGTTTCTTTTGTAAACGAAAAAGAACACAATAGAATCTTTGATATTAACCATTAAACAATGTACAATGAGAAAGACATTCTTTGAAAAGTGCATAAATTTGCATTTATGCCGTGTTGCATTGGTACTGCTACTTCTGGTACCTGCAATCAGTAGTCTTCAGGCTATCCCTTCTCAAAGCAAAACCATTTCGGGAGTTGTGACATCTGCCACGGACAATGAGCCGTTGATTGGTGTCAGCGTCCAGGTGAAAGAGACTTCCACCGGTGGAATAACCGATATGGACGGTAAATACTCCGTAACAGCCCAAACCGGGCAAACGCTGGTATTCTCTTATATCGGCTACAAATCTCAGGAATTTAAAGTAGGTGATTCTTCGGTTATCAATGTTTCATTAAAAGAAGATACCGAAATGCTGGATGAAGTAGTCGTGGTAGGTTATGGCGTTCAGAAGAAGAAGCTGGTAACCGGTGCTACGGTTCAGGTGAAGGGTGAAAATATTGCCAAACTGAACACGACGAACCCTCTCTCTGCTTTGCAGGGACAAACACCCGGTGTGAACATCGTCTCTACTTCCGGACAGCCGGGTGCCAGCATGAGTGTAACCATTCGTGGATTGGGTACGGTGGGTAATTCTCAGCCTCTCTATCTTATCGATGGTGTGGGTGGCGACATTTCTACTTTGAATCCTGCTGATATTGAAAGTATCGATGTATTGAAAGATGCAGCTTCGGCTGCTATTTATGGTGCGCAGGCTGCCAATGGTGTAGTGTTGGTTACTACTAAAAGTGGTAAGGAAGGTACTTGCAGAATCAGCTATGATGGTTTTGCCGGTTGGCAGACGATAGGTCGCAAATACAGTATGCTCAATGCTTCAGAGTATATGAGTATTATGGATGAAGCCCGTCTCAATTCAGGCATGTCGCCGGTGGATTGGGCTTCGCTTAGCTCCATACATGATGCCAGGGGGAATATATATGATACTGACTGGATTGACCAGGCTATTGAAGATGGCGGATTAACTACCAGCCACAACCTCTCGTTCACAGGTGGTTCCAAAACTTCTACTTATGCTATTTCAGGTGGCTACACTGGTCAGGATGGCCTGATTGGTGGCTCAGATGTTTCTTATTATAAAAGATATAACTTCCGCGTCAACTCTGAACATAAGATGTGGAACGGACTGGTGACTGTGGGCGAACATGTGGGTTTTGTCTGGAAAGACACACGAGGCATGGGTACGGGAAACATCTGGAATAACAACCTACGTAGTGCTTTCTCCGCATCTCCTATTATTCCCGTTTATGATGCTGATGGCAACTACAATTCTACGGTAAACTCCGATTGGAATGTAAACGATGGTAATCCTTATGGAAACATGATGGTGAATCGCTATAACAACAGCAAGAATGGTTCGCTCGATGCCAACGTATATGTGCAGATTGAACCCATCAAAAATTTGAGATTTAAAACGGTCTACGGTATCAGCTACGGCGCTTCCGAATACCGTGCCTATACACCGAAGTATCAGTTTACCCCGCAAACGGCCAACACCGTGAGCAAAGTGAATCAAAGTCATGGTCACGGTCTGCCGATGGTGTGGACCAATACTCTCTCTTACGATTTCAATATTGCTACTGAACATCATATCAATGCCTTGATAGGTAGCGAATTGTCTACCTATGATGGTAGTAATACCGAAGGCTCCAATACTGGTCTTATCCCCGGATTCGATGATTGGGATCATGCTTATCTGGTAAATACCAACGGCACGGAAAATAAGACAGTGAAAGGTTCTCCTTACGACTCTACCCGTGGTATGTCATATTTCGCTCGTTTGGGTTGGACATGGAAAGAACGTTATATGGTGAATGCCACCATGCGTGCCGATGGCTCATCGAAGTTTGCCAAAGGTAACCGCTGGGGATATTTTCCTTCAGTATCTGCCGGATGGACTATCTCCGAAGAGAAGTTCATGGAATCGGTGAAATCTTGGTTCGATTTCTTAAAGATACGTGTCAGCTGGGGGCAGGTAGGTAATGCCAATATCAACTGCTATCAATATCTTGCTCCTGTGTCCACCACGAATACCAATTATAACTTTGGTTCCGGTGGAGGTCAGGATGCCTGGGTTACGGGTTCTTATACCAGCCGTCTGGCCAATGAAAAAGTGAAATGGGAGACCTCTGAACAATATAATGTGGGTATCGATGCCCGTTTCCTGAATGGGCGTCTCGCACTTACTGCCGACGGTTATATCAAGAATACCAAGGACTGGTTGGTACAAGCTCCCGTATTGGCAACGGCAGGTACCAGTGGCCCTATTATCAACGGTGGTGATGTGAAAAACCAAGGTGTCGAACTGGGGCTCTCCTGGAATGACCAAATAGGGAAGGATTTCACTTATAGCGTAGGTGCCAACTTAGCATACAACCACAACGAAGTGGGAAGTATCCCTACCGAAGATGGTATTATTCATGGTGCTACCAATCAAATCTATAGTAATGCGGAAGAGTTCTACCGTGCTGAGAACGGTCATGCTATAGGTTACTTCTGGGGCTTCAAAACAGCCGGTATTTTTCAGAACAAACAGGAGATTAATGATTGGATTGCTGCCGGAAATGGTGTGTACCAAAGCAGTGTACAACCCGGTGATGTGAAGTATGTAGATGTGAATCATGATGGTGTCATCGATGCCAAGGATAAAGTAGACTTGGGTAACGGACTTCCTAAATACACATTCGGTTTCAATATTAACTTGGGTTATAAAGGTTTCGATCTTAGTCTGAACGCTACCGGTGCCGCCGGTTTCCAGATAGCTCAATCTTATCGTGACCCAAACTCCTCACAGTCCAATTACAGTCGTCAGATACTGAATCGCTGGACGGGTGAAGGTACCAGTAATCGAATTCCCCGTGTAACCTATGGTGATGTAGGTAACTGGCAATTCTCTGATCTCTATTTGCAGGATGGTGACTACATCCGTTTGCAGAATATTACTCTGGGTTATGACTTCAAACGTCTCATCTCCTGGAAGGGGCTGTCTAAATTGCGCCTCTATGTGCAGGCTCAGAATCTCTTCACACTGACTAAGTATGATGGTATGGATCCTGAAATCGGTTCATACAACGGTACAGACGGTAACAAGCAGAATTCAGACGGTACGACCAACCAGACATGGGTGTCGGGAGTAGATATGGGTTACTATCCACACCCCCGCACCTTCATTGTGGGTATTAATCTTGCGTTTTAAATCATGAAAAAGAAAAGTAATATGAATACAAAACATATATTATTAACGAGCGCGCTCGTTGTGTCAGCTTTAGCTTTCACGTCGTGTGAAGACTTCTTTGACACTTCATCAAAAAAGGATTTGAACACTGAAACGGCTTACAGTAATTTGGAATCCGCAGAAATGGCTTTAGTGGGTTGTTATGATGGGTGGCAACGTACTATTTCAGATGAAGGAGTAGGTATGTATTTGCTGGCGGAGTTTGCTTCCGAACAGGCTTTTGCAGGTCTTGGCCTTTCTGATGCTAAAAACAACAATGTGATTGACCAGTTCAATCTGGGGATCGCTCCTTCATACAATGATATCTTTAATGTGGATTGGCAGAACTATTATAAAGCTATATTTCGTTGTAATCAGCTCATTGTTCAGGAAGATAATATCGACTGGGCAGGGGACATCAAGGCACAAGGACGAGTGATGGGAGAAGCACATGCCATTCGCGGTATTCTTTACTTTGATCTTGTACGTATGTTTGGAGATGTTCCTTTGCTTACCGCTCCTTCCGAAGAGAATATTCCCCGTTCTCCGGCAAGTGATGTTTATCAGCTCATTTTCGAAGACTTTAAATATGCCATCGAGCATATTCCTGCCGATGCTTATCCCTTGGATAATAACGATACTAACGATGGTCGCATCACCAAATATGCGGCAGAGGCATTGATGGCTCGTGCCTATCTTTACCATACCGGTTATTACGGTGCCGAACACCCTTCATGTACCAAGGCTGAGGCAGTGGCTGCTATCAACGATGTGGTGCAGAATGGAAAATATGAACTGGAGAAAAACTATGCCGACTTCTGGATGCCTGCTTGTACTACTGATGCTTCGAATGGCGACACTTATGCCTGGAATACGACATACGCCGGCAAGTGGTATGACGGCTCCGCTTGGAAAGCCGGACAAGGCAAACTCTCAAGGGAAATAGTGCTCAACCTGAAGATGAATACTACTCATGACTATAACGGTAATGGTGATGGTAATACGTTCTCGGTCTATTTGGGACCACGTAACAGGAATGCTACGAGCGTATGCATTGCCAGTGGCTGGGGTGCTTGTCCGGTGACTCCCACTTTCGTGGAGCAATATAAGAATGATCCCCGTTTCAGCGCTTGTGTATGGAGTTGTAGTGAGGCCGGTTTTGATGCTGACATTACCGATTCGTATGAATATACCGGTTATTATACCCGCAAGTATGCGCCGATGTGTTTTGCCGATGGTACACGTCAGGAAGTAGGATTTAAGTTGGGTGAACAGCATCAGAATGTTACTTACTATCAGGATTACACTATCATGCGCTATGCTGATGTATTGCTGATGCATTCCGAACTCAATGGCAATGCCGACGGATTGAATCAGGTTCACCAGCGTGTATATCCCGGTGAAACACTGGCTTACAGTATTGAAAACATCCGTAAAGAACGTGCTATTGAACTGGCTTTCGAGGGTGTTCACTATTGGGACCTGATGCGTTATGAGAAGGATGGTGCATACGCTGCACGTATCATTACTGCTGCACAAAATGGTGCCAAGGTGACAAATGGCGGAAATGAGGCAACCACTTCGTTCTCCGAAAGTAACTTCACTTCGAAGAAAGGTTTGATGCAGATTCCTAATACACAAATCACCCTTTCGGGTAATGTGCTTACTCAAAATGCCGGTTGGTAAATCCATGAAGGCTTAGGTTTATCAAGGAAAAACATTAAAAATAATAAGATATGAAATTGAATCATTATATATATTCGCTCATAGCAGGCTTGGTGCTGATGTTGTCGGCCTGTTCACCCGATGAGTATGATATGGGTAAGAAGACCTATGTATCCGATGACTTGGCGGAAGGTATTGCCTACACTGTGACTATCGCAGGAAATCAAGTACGCCTCAAATCAAATATCACTGGTTGTACTCCGTTGTGGGTTACTCCTCAGGGACGTTCGCAAGAAAGTGAACTTGCCATTGAATTGCCTTTTGCAGGTTCGTATGAGGTGACTTTCGGCGTAGAGACGCCCGGTGGTGTCGTGTATGGCGAACCCTATACTTTCAGTTTAGCACAAAACGATTTCTCGTTGCTGGAAGATGAGAAATGGTTCCTGCTGTCCGATAAGAACTTTAAGTCGGGTGATGCTCTGCCTGATGCTGAGACATTGGCTGAAGGGGTTAGTAAGAAATGGTATCCTTGCGATGCGAACTATGGTATCGGTCAGTGTTCGGGACCTGTGATGTATTTGTCTCCTTACGATCCTGATGGTGACGGTGCTGGCTATACTCAGGATGATGTGGATAACGGAGTTTACAAAGACATCGTCTTCGGCACTGGAAATTGGAAACCCAACTGGGATCCGGGTTTTCAAAGCTGGCTTATCCCTGCAACAGATCCTTACATGGACTCATATATGACTTTCAGCATGGATGCCGTCAACGGCTGTGTGGCTACTATGTACCGTGGTGAATCCGGAGAAAAAGGCTCAAGCACAGGTGCAAACATGAAAGGCAAGTTCAATATGAACCTTACTGAAAAGACTAAACCTACCATCTCGTTCACCGATTGCTACTCCATGCACAACGTGAATGCCGATGATATGTGTGCTAACTACACGCAAGATATACAGATAATAGAACTTACTCCGTATATATTGCAATTAGTAACTAAACGTACCAATTCCGAAGGTAACTGGTATATTGTATGGAACTTTGTTTCTGAAGAAGTGATTGAAACCAAGGGTGAATGCATTCCCAAAGAAGATAGTGGAGAGATTGAGAAAGTAGCCCCCGTGCTTCCCACATTCGATAATCTTCTTGATGACCTCTTCACGACCGAAATCAACGGTGTGACTTATGTCGGTAACCAGATGACATTTAACCTTGATACCGAAGCACCTTACGATTGGTTGTGGTGGAACGGTTCTCCTAACGTACAGAAATGGGAAAGTGTAACGGGAGGTGTGTACAACGACTCATGGGCTCCTGCTGCCGGTGATGAGGTGGAAGATTTTGAACTTATCCTAAGTAAGGCTTCCGATGGCTCTTATAATTATGAATTCGGTGAAGCCAGTGGTAAGGTAAGCGTTGCAAAGGGCGTAATAACCTTCGATAGCGAAATCACCCTTCTTACCGCTTCCAGTGATCAGCGTACGGTTGCTGTTACAAGCAAAGAGTTTACGGTACTTGCCATGGAGGCTGGTGAGACACTGGTTATTGGTGTTCCCGAATCAAAAGATGAGAATGGTGTGGTGAATTCTTATCTTGTAGCTAATCTGCTCTATAAGAAGATTAGCGGCGGGACGGAAGGACCCACCGAAATTAAGGTTGATAACAGTAAAGTACAGATTATCTTCGGTGATGGAAATGCAGACCGTCTGCGCTTGCAACTCTACAATCCGTGGGGAGGTGATGTGGAATGGCCCATTGACATCACGAAAGTGAAATTGAAAAAGAATCAGACCTTGAAGATCCAGTATAAGGTGTTGAGTGGCATCACTTGGAATGATGGCGCGAAACCTAAAACGGTCATTATGGACAACAATATCGGAAATTCCTGGGAAGATGCTTGCTACCAGTTGGAACATGCTGCGTCTTTTGACACTACCGTGGGGGCTACTCAAGTAGTTACCGTAACCAACACTACTGGCGCTACCGTGACTTATGACGGAAGTAGTTGCATCTGTATCGGTATTCAGAACAAAGGGCTTGCCACAGTGGCCGTAACAGAAGACGGACAACCGGATGTGCAGATTGAAGTGATCTCAATGACTATTGAATAACCACACATTAAAGAATTTAGTATATGAAGACAAAGATATATTTAGGTATTCTGTCACTTGCCATGGGGCTTACGTTAGGACTGGCTTCATGTAGTGATGATGACTATGCGATTAACACTACAGCCCTTCTGACCGACTCCTCCGTGGTGACCGGTTCGGCAGATGTGACTGCCACATCGGCAATATTGCATGGAACCGTATCGGGGCTTAAAAGCCAAGCCTCAAGCGCTTATGTCACTGGCTTTAATTATGGTACAGCCTCCGATGCGCTTACTGAGAGAGTTGTTGCTACGGGCGGTGAAGAATTCGCAGCCACCGTGTCCGGTGGCTTAGATCAAACCATCTATTATCAGGCCTATGTCACTTTACAAGGCAAAGTTACTTATAAAGGTGAAGTAAAGAGCCTTGTATTGACTAATGCTCGTGCTACTACCGGCGATGCTACCCAGATAGGTGCTAACAAGGTTACTTTGGCAGGTTCGCTTATTGGCTTTCCTGCGGATGCGGAAGGTGGTATCATTGTGTCGGGTATAGAAGGTACGGAAAATGTGCGTGCCGGTGTACGTATTGCTACCGTTCCTAAGGAAAGCTATACGGTAGATGTGGAAGGCTTGTTGGCCAATACTACTTATTATTATGTGGCTTATCTTGATCTCGGTGCAGGTATGGTCTATGGTGAAGAAAAGTCATTCACTACAACTGGGCATACGTTTGATCTTGATAATGACCTTGTTGACCTTGGGCTTTCTACTAAATGGGCAAAGTACAATTTAGGTGCTACCTCAGAAACGGAAATTGGTGGTCTGTTCGGCTTTGGCGATAAGACAGGTTTCAATACCAGTATCGATCCTGCAAGTTATGCTTCTGCCGATATCTACAAAACAGCTAATGACCTTGCCTATAAAGCATTTGAAGGTAAAGTGACCATGCCTACCATTGCTGAGTTTGAAGAACTCTTTGCACTCTGTACCAGAGAGTGGGTGGAAGTGGAAGGTGTTGCCGGCTATAAGTTCACCGGTCCTAACGGAAACTCTATCTTTATGCCTGCCGCAGGTTCGCGCACACAGGGCACTACTACCGGTGTTGGTGTGGAAGGCTGCTATCTTTCCGGTTCCATCAATGTTTCTGATACTCAGTTTGCCATGAGCTATCACTTCAATAGTGCTCTTGCTACTCGTGCCACCACTCCTGTCTATCAAGCTTTGGCTATTCGTGCCGTTTCTACCGCCAAGAATGTTCCGTTCGATCGCTCGTTGCTTTATGGTAAATGGTATATTGACAATGGTCAGGATGGTGAACAACATGTATTCGAAGGTCCGTTCACGCAGTGGGGCGAAACGTACGACTGGGCTATAGTATCTAACGGACAGCCCAATATCGGAAAAGAAATTCATTGGGAAATGGGTACTGAGAATGGCTGGATTGGTTATACTTATGGAATTGATTATGGTTACATGGAGTTTTTCGAAGACGGAACTGTCAATATCCATCGTTTGACTGATGACGGTGTAGCTACTGATGAAACCGGTAAATATACCATTGATGAGGCGAACAAAGTGATTGACATTGATATCAATGTACTTTGTGCCAATACTTGGGTGGCGGTAAAGAGTGGTAAGCTGAATATTCTGTCTCTGACGAGTGACGGTTTGCAGATTGCTCTTCCCAATAAAGACGGTTATGCTTACTCGGTCAATTATTACAGTCAGCGCAAGGCGGAAGCCGATACCAAGATTCCTGTTACATTGCTTTGTGCAGGTTCTGATGAGAGTGGTACTTGGGGAACCGAAGTCGGGCGTTTGGCTCCGACTGAGTTGGCTGGTCAGCATACTTTTACATATGAAGGCTCATGCGGCGATGCTATGGTATTTACCCTTGATTTCCCAGACTTGCTGACCAGATATCCTAACGCTTTCGTACGTATTGATGAGATGAAGTGCGATGGCAATGCCATTCAGTTCAATGCCAATAATTTTTTCTATGGAGATATTGAGGGTAAAGGTAATTATCGTGTCGAGTTATTCAACATTTATGGTAAAGGTGCGGCAGACGGCAAAGTGTTGAACAGCGCTTTCAGTAATTCGCAGAATCTGGCTTCCGAACCGGCACTACATTTCAGTAATAGACTGGAAATAACTTGCACAGTCTTTACTGATGGCAATGGGAAAGGTGTATATACCCCAAATTTAGTTACTATTCCTAATTGGGATGGTGCAGGTACATGGGGGTATAATGCCGGAGGTACATTAGAAGTGAAATATGAAAATTTCCAATATAGTCTTGTTGCTCCGCAGTTCGACATCAAGTATGAAGGTACTGGTTGTGCAGCTGGTTCCATTATGACCTTCATTGAAGTGGCAGATCTTTACGGTTTCTTCCCTGGTACGCATGCTGTGTTGGATAATCTCTATCTTGATGGTTCAGAGGTGACGTTTGATGCGACAAAAGTGCTTGATGCCAATGATAGTTCCAAGTATCGTCTGGAACTTTGGAACTGTTATGGGGCAACCAAGAATGCGGGTTGTGCTTTCGGTACACCTGATGGAGATGTAATCAAGGAGCTTGGTTTCAGCACTTCTATGGAAGTGAAATTTACGTTCCATAAGCTTTTTGCTGTTCCTCAATGGTAATAGAGGAGAGGATGTGATACATTCCAGAGTTGGGAATATATATGAATAGGGAGTGGGGAAGGCGAAGATACTTTTCCCGCTCCCTATTCATTTCAAAGAGTAATATTATTAAAGATGCTGTTGTTTAGCATATCATTTTGTATTTTAAACTACGCTTAGAATTCCGTATTTGTAACCAACTGACAACTACCAAGAATACAAGCGAACAAAAACTTGTATGCTGTTAATTAACAGAACTATATAAAATACGCAACAGTTGAAATAGACTGTTTTCTTCCGGTTTTACCCGTTTCCTTCCATCAATTCGCGCTTGACTATGGCAGAATTCCACTTCCTGCACGAACGATATATATGTCCTTCGCGCACGACATTAACTTCCTGCGTGAAGGAGCTTAATATCCTTCGCGTCCGATGTATATATCCTTCACGTACGGTATTAATATCGTGCAGTTCTCCGATGCACTTTGCTTCCATAAACGTGTAAAATGTTGCATGAATATTAACTCATTCATGCTCAAAGGAGGCTGTTACGCTTTTTTTATGCGACCTGTATGTTAGCGAGAAGAAAGAAAATTAAGACAAAAGTTTATATATTGTTTGGTTTGCTGAATAAAATGATATATTCAAGAAACAACCTCTTTGTATTTTATACAAAGTACTATTTGTAAAGTAATAGAGAAATCTTTTATTTGCTGCCTGCAAGAAGTTAAGAGTTTGTCAACAAGAAGTTAACTTCCTGTCGACAAACTCTTAACTTCTTGTAAACAGCAAATTGATTATTTGTAATACTTTGATAGTCAACTGTGAAAAATCGGTTATGGAAGTTTGGGTATGAAAATAAATCAGATAAAATTATAATAGGGGACAACTATTCCATATCTTTGTTCCATTAACCCCAATAATATACATATTATGGAAAATAGTTTGGATGCAACAGTGAGTAGCTTTATCGAGTACCAAAACCAATTTAGTTCAATAATAGAAAAGTTAAAGGAAGGGTATCAGAACGGTAGATTTGCAGATTGGAAAGGGGTTATTACTGTAAACGGTCCTGTTATCTATCAACCGGAAATATTGTTTATGGGAATAAATCCGGGACCAGGGCTTTATAATGAAACTAATTATCGGAACAATGATAATAAGGTTCCATTTCGGATATTGACAGGGGATAGTAATCTCTACCGGGATGAGAGTGCATATCCTTTAAGTAAACTTGTTTATCGTTCGGATGGTAAAACGATTGCACTGGACTGGTTTACCAAAAGTAATTATTGCGAAGGAAGCTCATGGTATGAGCTGAAAATAAAGCGGGGGAATGGTTTCGTTGAAAATATGCTTAAAATCATTTGCAAGGTTGCCTTCGGTTTAGGTAAAGGTGAATTTGTGAAAGGCGAAAAGCCAGAATGGTATGATACATTCGGGAAAGAAATAATGTTTATGAATGTATGCCCGTTGGCTACTGATAACTTGAATCAACTCTCACGACTTAAAAAAGAATTGGGAATAAACGAATGGAAAGATATCGTAAAGCCTGTAAGAACCTTGGTTAGAGATAATATTAAACCTAAAATAATTGTATTTGCAGGAATATCCGCATACAACAATTTCATGTGGGAAGATAAAGGCGATCAAATCTTTGATATTCCTGTAGTTATAATAGACAGAAAACGCGGATATAACTCAGAAGCAAACTTATCGAAGATCGCATCTGAAATAGTTGAAAGAATATCCCAATGAATTCTACTTCTTTTAAGCAGTATTTATGTTTCTCAGTGCATTTGAGTAATAGTTCGACGTTACTTAAATTAAATAACTATGAAATACTCAATAGCGCACAATCCCCCTGAATAATATGCATTTATTGCATACTTCTTATTTTTGGAAACATTTTACACAGAGTGTTGGTCCTACGCTTGGATGGAATAAGTGATGGTATATCGCAAGTCTACCCGTTTTGTAGCAGGAACCCGGGGGAAAGGCGATAAATGATATGTCGCCTATTGGAAACCTTTCGTCCAGGGGTAATAACAAATTATACCCTTCCATATAACATTCTAAACGCTTTGTGTGGCTGCTTTGCCCTATCTTTGCCAACACGGATTTCTATCCATAACCTAATATTTGAGAACGAAAAACATAATGCTCATGAATAAAATTAAAGCTTATCTGTTGCTGTTGACGATTGCTCTCTCTGCTTTCGCTGCCGCATGTTCCAGTGATGACAATGATCCTGTAACACCGGAAATAACAATTTCCGAAAACATTCTGGCGAATGGAATGAGTTTTTCCAAAGCCGGAGGTACAAACACACTCTCTGTGAAATCGAATGTGACGTTGGAAGTTACCAGTAACCAGGATTGGTGCGTAGTGACTCCGACAGTTTCAGCTTCTGCTACGGTCTTTAAATATACGATAGATGTAAAATCCAATTCAACTACCGATAATCGTACATCTGTTATTACTGTGAAAGGTGGTAACCTGACAGAGACATTCAATGTCATTCAAACAGCTACCGAAGGACTGGATCTGGAGACTGTCTTGTTTGAAGACATATCGGCAGCGGGTGGTACTATCACTGTGAAAGTGATGACTAACGGTGAACCAACTATAACTATTAATGATAGCTGGATTACCGAGAAAACAGAAACACGCGCTATGGTGGATAAAACGAAGACTTTTATCATCGCTGCCAATACCGGAAAAGAACGTACCGGTACCATTACTTTTATTTTGGGTGATTTGCCGGCAACAACTGTGACCGTGAAGCAGTTGGCGGGAGGTGAGATAAGCTCGAATGAAATAGCAGGTGAAGATCCCTGGACTGTAGCTAAAAGTCTGGGATTGGGTTGGAATCTGGGTAATCAGTTGGATGCGCATAATAGTGGTGTGGCCAATGAAACGGCCTGTGGGAATCAAAAGACGACACAGGCTTTATTTGATAAATTGGCTGCTGCGGGTATTACTACCGTACGTATTCCTGTTACATGGATGGGACATATTGGAGACGCCCCCGGTTATGAAATAGAGAAAGCCTGGATGGATCGCGTTGCCGAGGTAGTAGGATATGCAGAAAATGCCGGACTGAATGCTATTGTCAATATTCATCACGATGGAGCTGATAGTGAATACTGGCTTAGCATTAAAGATGCTGCTCAGGATGAAACTAAAAATACCGCAATTAAAACAGAATTGAAAGCTGTATGGACACAGATAGCCGAACGTTTTAAGGATAAGGGCAACTTTCTGGCATTCGAGTCGATGAATGAAATTCATGATGGCGGTTGGGGCTGGGGCGACAACCGTAATGATGGTGGAAAACAATATTCAATATTGAACGACTGGAATCAGGTGTTTGTAGATGCGGTACGTGCTGTAGGTGGTGGTAATAGCAATCGTTTCCTGGGTGTGCCGGGGTATTGTACCAATGTGGCACTTACGGTGAGCAACTTCAAACTGCCGACTGATAAAGTTCAGAATCGTCTGATGGTATCTGTTCATTTCTATGATCCGAATGAATATACACTGGATGCAAAGTATTCGGAGTGGGGGCATACCGGCGCTGCCGATAAGAAAGCTAACTGGGGAGACGAAGACAATGTGAAAGATGTATTTAATAGTTTGAAGACAACGTATATAGATAAGGGCATTCCGGTATATATTGGTGAAATGGGATGTGTAAGCCGGACGACTGACCGTGCGGAATCTTTCCGCAAGTACTATCTGGAATATGTATGTAAAGCAGCGAAAGAATACGGATTGGCTCCTGTTTATTGGGATAATGGCGGTACAGGTAGTGGAAAGGAAGAATCAGGCTTGTTTAATCATGCTACCGGTGATTATCTGAATAATGCAGCGGAAATAGTAGAAGTAATGAAAAAGGCCATCTTTACAGAAGATGCATCTTATACATTGCAATCCGTCTATGACAATGCACCGCAATAGGTTTTCATAAATACCCCTCGTGTATACAGGGATTGTTGTTAATACAGGTTTTTTTTTGATTGGTTTTGGGAAGTAGCTTCTGTGAGGGAAGTTACTTCCTTCTTTTCTGTCCGGGAAACAAATGATGGGGTATGAAATGATAAAAAAACACATTGAAAACCTTGTTTTTACAATTCCTTTTTGTTTCATTTGCAATATGTTAACGATATTCCTATATCTACTACTATGAAGAGATTGATTTTACTTATCGTTTCAGTCGTTGTGGCATGTTTTTCTGCCTTTTCACACGACTTTATGTTCAAACATCTGGAGGTTAAGGACGGAATGCCCAGCAACCAAATCAATGCCATTTATAAAGATTCAAGAGGTTTTATGTGGTTCGGCACCGCTGCCGGACTGGCACGTTATGACGGATATCGTTTCAAGGTATTCCGGAGCACTGACAATGGTTCTGCGTCTTTACCTGACAACTATATTGAGAAGATAGTGGAAGACAGTGAAGGACGTTTATGGATACGGACGGGAGAAAACGGATATGTCATTTATAACTGGGATACGGAGAGCTTTGTCTGTGATGTTCGTTCCCGGATGTGGGATATAGGGATAGACGGAACACCCCGCTATGTATTTGTCGACAAGCAAAAGAATACCTGGTTTGCCATAGACGGGAAAGGGTGCTACTGTTATCGTCCCGGTGAAAAGAATGCTGTATCCTTGCCTTTCGGTGAGAAAGGAATACCCGAAGGTGTCATTATAGACATGGCCGAATGTAAAGATGGCATTCTGTTGGTATATGATAATGGGCGTGTAATCTGTATCGACCGTGAGACGGTACGTGTAAAATGGACTTTGACAGATATTGCAGAGCACATGGGAACGCGTACTGATATCTTCTTCCTGTATGTGGATAAGGATGAAGATTTATGGATATATGGTGCCCCGGGTGTATGGGCTTACGATTTGTCTGACAGGAAGTGGCATTCACAATGGGATTTCAGCGATAGAGGTCAGGCGCATATCGTAGCAGTAGCTCAGGATAAGCAGGGACGTATTTGGTTTGGAAAGGACCAGGATGGCATCGATATCTGGAATAAGGCGACTGGTGAAACTGTCTCGCTTACGTATGATGTAGATGACGAACGCGGTTTGCCCAATAATACCATCAATGTGCTTTATGAAGATGAAGGCGGTGTGATGTGGATAGGTACTTATAAGAAAAGTGTGGCTTATTATGATGAGGGCATTTTTAAGTTCGGCATCAACCACTTGGGAGATATTAACTGTCTGGAAGAAAGTAATGACGGTTCGTTGTGGTTAGGTACTAATGACGCCGGGTTGATACGTTGGAATCCGAAGACGGATGAAAAGAAACTGTATGCATACTCACCGGGAGGAAACTCTATTGCTTCGAATGTCATTGTAAGTTTGTTGCAAGCTAAGGACGGCAAACTCTGGATAGGGACATTTTGGGAAGGATTGGATTGTTTCGACGGCAATCGCTTCGTGCATTACCGGAACAGACCGGGAGATGATAATTCGCTGGCTAATAACAATGTCTGGTCATTGGCAGAAGATAAGAACGGAAATATCTGGATTGGAACCTTGGGAGGCGGTTTACAATGTCTGAATCCGGGGACAGGTGAGTTCACCACTTATAAGATAAGTAACTCCGGAATTATTTCCAATCATATAGCCTCTTTATGTATGAGTCGTGATAATCGTCTGATAATCGGTACTTCTTCTACGGGGGTATCCATAATGGATCTGACTACCCGGAAAATAACGAATCTGGTAGGCAACCAGTCGGGAAGTATCCGCTTTTCCAATCAGAGCATTAACCAGGTCTATGAGGATAGCCGGGGATTGATATGGGTGGGAACACGTGAAGGACTGAATCTCTATAACCCGAAGAACGACCATTTACAGGTAGTTCCTCTTTCGCAGAACGATTCTAGGGTATTTATTACCGGTATCGTAGAAGATGATAATAAAAATATGTGGGTGACTACGGCCAATGGTGTAGTGAATGTAATTCCTTCTATCGATACAAAAAACGGAGATTATACTTTCAACTATTACAGGTATGATGATAAGGACGGTTTGCAGGGCTGTGAGTTCAATCAACGTTCCATTAAACGTCTTTCCTCGGGTGAGATTGCAATGGGAGGTATGTATGGATTGAATACTTTCAGACCGGAGAATATCAAATATAACCGGACGTTGCCCAAGGTGATGTTTACCGGCTTCCAGCTTTTCAATGAAGAAGTGGAGGTTGGAAAGGAGTATGGTGGACGTGTTTTGCTGCGTGAGTCGCTGAATAAAGCCAGAGAGGTGAAACTTGATTATAAACAGAATGTCTTCACTGTATTGTTTGCATCGGATAATTACGTCTTGCCTGAGAAAACCCAGTATCTGTATAAACTGGAGGGATTTAATGAGGACTGGATGGCAGGTGCGGCTGATATGCACCGCGTTACTTATACGAATTTGGCACCCGGTACTTATACGCTGAAAGTGAAGGCAATCAATAGTGATGGATTTGCCGGAACAGAAGAGTCAAGCCTTAAAATAGTAATCCTACCGCCTTTCTGGATGACCCCTTGGGCGTATGTTCTGTATGCTATGCTATTGATAGGCACATTGCTTCTGGCCCGCAATGCTGTGCTGCGCCGTGAACGCAATAAGTTCAGGATACAACAGATGGAACGTGAAGCGGAGCGGAATGAAGAAGTCAATCAGATGAAATTCCGTTTCTTTACCAATGTGAGCCATGAACTGCGTACACCGCTGACGTTGATCATTTCTCCGTTGGAAGGAATGATGAAAGAAACCCATGATGAACGGAAGCAGGAGCAATTGAAACTGATGCATCGTAATGCATTGCGGTTACTGAATCTTGTGAACCAATTACTTGATTTCCGTAAAAATGAGGTGGCAGGGCTGCATTTGAATCTTTCGGAGGGGGAGGTTGTATCGTATGTTCACTCTATATGCAACTCATTCCTGATGCTTTCGGAAAAGAAAAACGTGCATCTCACTTTTTTCTCGGCAATCGAATCGTTGAATATGTCGTTCGATGAGGATAAAATAGGTAAGATAGTGATGAATCTGCTCTCTAATGCGTTTAAGTTTACTCCGGATGGAGGGCGGGTGGATGTTTCTCTTGAACTGATAAAAGGAACTACGGAAACATTGGAAATCAAAGTATCCGATACGGGGGTAGGTATCAGCGACCTTGATAAAGAACGTATATTCGAACGTTTCTATCAATCGGAGCGTATAGGTGATAGTAACCCCAGTACGGGGAGTGGTATCGGTTTGAGCCTGGTACGTGATTACGTTACGCTGCATGGCGGTGTGGTGCGCGTGTTCGACAATGTGGGTACGGGCAGTGTATTTGTGGTAGATATTCCGGTGAAACATTCGGTGGTGAACGTAGCGACTCCACTCTCGGAAGAAGCTGCAGAAGAGGATGCGGTGGCACTTGCTTCAGTGGAAGAATTGAATGAGGAAGAACGGAAGAAGCCACTTGCATTGATTGTGGATGATAATGAAGATTTTGTTTCTTTCATGCGTTATACGTTGAGTCTGTATTTCCGTATAGAATCTGCCGGAAACGGAAAGATAGCCTGGCAGATGATACCGGAACTGATGCCGGATATCATCGTTTGTGATGTGATGATGCCTGAAATGGACGGGAACGAACTGTGCCGTTGGGTGAAGGCTGACAAGCGTACAAGTAATATTCCTTTTGTGTTGCTTACGGCCAAGCAATCCGTAGAGAATAAAGTGGAAGGTCTGACGATTGGTGCGGATGACTATGTGACGAAACCTTTCAATATGGAGGTACTGATTTTGCGCATGCGTAAACTGATAGATTTGAGCAGCAAAAATAAACTTCGCACCCGTATTGATCCCGAACCGAGTGAAATCGTTATCACTTCGATGGACGAAAAGCTGATTGAGAATGCGATAAAGTATGTGGAGACGCATATTGCCCGTCCCGATTTATCTGTGGAAGAATTGAGCCATGAACTGGGCATGAGCCGGGTGCATCTCTATAAAAAGCTGTTGCAGATTACCGGTAAAACTCCGATAGAATTTATTCGTATTATCCGACTGAAACGTGCGGCACAACTTCTGCGCGAGAGCCAGCAGAATGTGTCGGAGGTTGCCTATCAGGTGGGCTTCAATAACCCCAAATATTTCAGTAAGTATTTCAAGGATGAATTCGGCGTTTTACCCTCTGTATATCAGGAAAAGGAGGGTAAATAACAAAAAGTACCCATTGTTGAAACATCTGATATTTCTATAAATCAAATAAGCCCTTTCCTTTCAACATCGGGAGGGCTTGTTTACTGTATGATTTCCTACTTTTACACTCGGAGAAAATAACTTTAAAAACAAAGATATGAAATTGAAAAACACTTCAGTTTGTTTGCTCGCAGGATGGATGCTGATGGCATGCTCCGGAGGCGGGTATGAGAAGACGAGTAACGGCATTATTGTAAATGTCGAACAACAGCAACCGACGGATGTGCGAAAGGTGAAGGTTGAAGTAATGGGAGAGAAGTTGATTCATGTGTCAGCCACTCCCGAAAAAAACTTTTCAAAGGCGGAAAGCCTGATCATAGTTCCCCAAAAAGATAAGACGGACTTCAGCGTGGAAGAAAGTGAAGATGCCGTTTCGGTAAAAACCTCAGAGGTGTGCGCCATTGTATCCAAAGCCACGGGTGAAGTACGCTTTACCGATGCTTCCGGTAACCTGATTTTGGCGGAAGATGAGAAAGGCAGGAGTTTCCAGCCTATCGAAGTGCAGGGAACAAAGGCGTATACGGTACGTCAGGTATTCCAGTCACCCGATGATGAGGCATTCTACGGACTGGGACAACACCAGGCTGATGAATTCAACTATAAAGGTAAGAACGAGGAACTTTTCCAGTATAATACAAAGGTTTCCGTACCTTTTATCATTTCCAATAAGAATTACGGTATTCTGTGGGATAGTTATTCGCTTTGCCGTTTCGGCGATCCACGTGATTATGCACAGTTAAGCACAGTTTTCAAACTCTATGATAAGGAGGGTAAGGAAGGTGCTTTGACAGGAACATACGTACCCTCTCAGAAATCAACAGCGGAGACACTGGTACGCCGGGAAGATTCTGTTTATTTTGAACATCTGAAATCGGAAGATTTGTCGAAAGTCGTGAACTTACCAGAAGGATTTCCTTTCATGGGTTCGCAGGTGACGTATGAAGGAGAAATTGAGCCGATGGAGAGTGGTAGGTTCCGTTTTATCCTCTATTATGCAGGATATATGAAGGTATACATTGATGGTGAACTGGTGGTTCCCGAACGTTGGCGTACGGCTTGGAATCCGAACAGCTATAAGTTTGCCGTAGATTTGAAAGCCGGTAAACGTGTTCCATTGAAAATTGAATGGATTCCTGATGGATATGTATCCTATTGCGGTTTGCGTGCATTGTCTCCTGTATCTGCTGAAGAACAGAACAAACAGTCGTGGTGGGGAGAAATGCAGAATGAAATCGATTATTATTTTGTTTATGGCGAGGATATGGACGAGGTAATCAGTGGATACCGTGCTCTGACCGGAAAATCACAAATCATGCCGAAGTGGGCGATGGGATACTGGCAGAGCCGCGAACGTTATAAGACGCAGGAAGAAATACTGGATGCTTTGAAGGAATTCCGTAAACGTCAGATTCCCATTGATAATATTGTGCTCGACTGGAGCTACTGGCCGGAAAATGCCTGGGGGAGTCATGAGTTCGACAAAGCTCGTTTCCCTGATCCGAAAGGAATGGTAGATTCTATTCATGCTCTGAATGCCAAGATGATGATTTCCGTTTGGCCGAAATTCTATATGACTACGGAACATTATAAAGAGTTTGATGAAAAAGGCTGGATGTATCAGCAGGCCGTTAAAGACAGCATTCGTGACTGGATTGGTCCCGGCTACATCGGTTCTTTCTATGATGCTTATGCTGAGGGCGCACGGAAGTTGTTCTGGAAACAGATGGAAGATCATCTTTATCCCCTCGGAATTGATGCCTGGTGGATGGATGCCAGTGAACCGAATGTACGCGACTGTACGGATTTGGCTTACCGGAAAGCTTTGTGTGGTCCGACTGCTCTCGGTCCGTCCGACCAATATTTCAATGCGTATGCGTTGATGAATGCTGAGGCTATTTATGACGGACAACGTGCCGTAGACAATGACAAACGTGTATTCTTGCTGACTCGTTCGGGATTTGCCGGATTGCAACGTTATTCTACCGCAACATGGAGTGGCGATATCGCTACCCGTTGGGAAGATATGAAGGCGCAGATTTCTGCCGGACTGAATTTTGCAGTCAGCGGTATTCCTTACTGGACGATGGACATTGGCGGATTCTGCGTAGAAAAACGCTATGAAGACGGACAAAAGGAATTCAATAAGACCGGAAAAGAGAATGCGGACTATAAGGAATGGCGTGAATTGAATACACGTTGGTATCAGTTTGGCGCATTCTGCCCGTTGTTCCGTGCACATGGACAGTATCCGTTCCGTGAGGTGTGGAATATAGCTCCCGAAGGACATCCGGCTTATAGTTCTATAGTGTATTATACGAAGTTGCGCTATACGATGATGCCTTATATTTATTCATTGGCCGGGATGACTTATTTTGATGATTATACGATTATGCGTCCGCTGGTAATGGACTTTACGGCAGATACAAAGGTGAATAATATCAGTGATCAGTTTATGTTCGGTCCGGCGTTGATGGCGGCTCCGGTGTATGAGTATGGTGCACGCACTCGGGAGGTCTATTTCCCGGCAACTTGCGGTTGGTATGATTTCTATACCGGTAAGTACATGGCCGGTGGGCAACAGTTGAAAGTGGACGCTCCCTATGAACGCATGCCGCTCTATGTACGCGAAGGGGCTATTGTGCCTTACGGACCGGAAATGCAGTATAGTGATGAGAAGCCTGCGGAAGAAATCACACTATATGTATATGCGGGTAAAGATGGTGAGTTCACTTTGTACGAGGATGAAGGTGTGAATTACAACTACGAAAAGGGACAGTATGCCACCATCCCGTTTACTTACAATGATGCGGAAGGCACTCTGACTATTGGTGACCGTGCAGGAGAATTTCCCGGTATGCTGAAAGAACGTACATTTAACGTTGTAAAGGTAAGTAAGGATAAGCCGCAACCTTTTGACGCGAAGGCTAAGGGGGTGACGGTGAAGTATGATGGGAAGCGGCAGAGTGTATCAATATCATGAAACAACTATTAATAATACCAATATCCTGTTTGCTCCTCTTCTTGGTATTGGGAGGTTGCACCTCCGCTGAACGGGTTACTGATAACCGTCGACAGGACTTCACCGCTGACTGGACTTTCCATCTGGGAGATGACTCTGCGGCATCCCGTCCCGATTATGACGACACGGCATGGCGGATCCTCCATCTTCCACATGACTGGGCTATCGAGGGAGAGTTCAGTAAGGATAATCCTTCCGGAACAGGAGGAGGGGCATTACCCGGTGGTATCGGTTGGTATCGCAAAACGTTTACTGTTGACAAAGCGGATGAAGGCAAGCGCCTGTATATTGATTTTGACGGTGTCTATATGAATTCGGAAGTCTTTATTAATGGTCATTCCCTTGGTTTACGTCCTTATGGATATGTCTCGTTCAGTTACGATCTGACTCCCTATATCAAGTGGGGCGGAAAGAATGTAGTTGCCGTACGTGTGGACAACGCGGAACAACCTAATTCCCGCTGGTATTCGGGATGTGGCATCTACCGTAATGTATGGCTTACGAAGCTTAACCCCGTGCATATAGCGCAATGGGGTACTTTTATCACGGCGCAAGATGTGTCGAAGAACAGTGCACGACTAAACATACGTACTAAAATACAGTATGATGCGGCCGCTCAACTGCAAGATTCCGTGAAGCAGGCGGATGGTACGTATGTTGTTTTTGATTCGGAAATTGTTTCCTTGGCAGATGTTGTGTTGCAGTCACGGCTGATGGATGCAGAAGGGAATGTTGTGGGTGAGGTTGCATCGGAACTGCAAGTGATACCTGCCTGTCCGAACGAGGTAGAACAGGAAATTGTAGTGAAGAACCCTAATCTTTGGAGCGTGAACACTCCTTATATATATAAGGTGAACAGTATCCTTATTGATAAGACAACCGGTAAAGTATTGGATAACTACTGTACGAATACCGGTATCCGTACCTTCCGTTTTGATGTACAGAAAGGGTTTATTCTGAATGGAGAACGGCTGAAGATTAATGGTGTATGTATGCATCATGATCTGGGGTGTCTTGGGGCGGCAGTTAATATCCGCGCTATCGAGCGCCAGTTGGAGATACTGCAAGAAATGGGCTGTAACGGCATTCGCTGTTCTCATAACCCTCCCTCACCAGAACTGCTCGATCTTTGTGACCGTATGGGATTTATCGTAATGGATGAGACGTTCGATATGTGGCGCAAAAGAAAAACGGCTCATGATTATTCCCGTTACTTCAACGAGTGGCATGAACGCGATCTGACGGATTTGATACTTCGCGACCGTAACCATCCTTCTGTTTTCATTTGGAGCATTGGCAACGAAGTGCTGGAGCAATGGTCGGATGCAAAAGCGGATACGCTGACCTTGGAACAAGCGAACCTGATTCTGAATTTTGGTCATGATCAGAGTATGCTGGCGAAAGAAGGTGAGATGAGTGTGAACTCTTTACTGACGAAGAAACTGGCAGATATGGTAAAAGCTCTCGATTCTACCCGTCCCGTTACGGCTGGCTGTAATGAACCGAACCCGAATAATCACTTGTTCCGTTCGGGAGCATTAGATCTCATCGGCTTTAATTATCATGATGATTGGTTTGCCGGTGTACCTGAGAAATTTCCCGGTAAACCGTTCATTGTGGCGGAAAGTGTATCAGCACTGATGACGCGTGGCTACTACCGGATGCCGAGTGACGAAACTGTTATTTGTCCTGAACGTTGGGATAAACCTTATTTTGATGATAGTTTCTCCTGTTCTTCGTATGATAACTGTCATGTACCTTGGGGGAACAGTCATGAGGGCACGATGCGCCACGTGAAAAATAATGATTTTATCAGCGGACAGTATGTCTGGACCGGGTTTGACTATTTAGGTGAACCGACTCCTTACGGTTGGCCTGCCCGTAGCTCTTATTTCGGCATTGTCGATCTGGCCGGTTTTCCGAAAGATGTGTATTATCTCTATCAGTCGGAATGGCATCCGGAGAAAAAGGTATTGCACCTTTTTCCGCATTGGAACTGGGCGCCGGGGCAGGATATAGATATGTGGGCTTATTATAATAATGCGGATGAGGTCGAGCTTTTTGTAAATGGCGAGTCGCAGGGTGTGCGTACAAAAGGTAAGGATGATTTTCATGTCGTATGGCGTGTGAAGTATGAACCGGGTGTGGTAAAAGTCGTTTCCCGCAAGGATGGAAAAACGGTATTGGAGAAGGAGATCCATACAGCCGGAGAACCAGCACAGATACGCTTGAAGGCTGATCGGAATGAAATCAAATCAGATGGCAGAGATCTTAGTTTTGTAACAGTGGAGGTGCTGGATAAAGATGGTAATCTTTGTCCGAATGCCGATAATCAGATCATGTTCGATGTGCAAGGTGCGGGATTTATTGCCGGTGTAGACAATGGTAGTCCTGTTTCAATGGAGAAATTCAAAGCTGATCATCGCAAGGCTTTCTATGGGAAGTGCCTGGTGGTTGTTCAAAGTGACGGAAAATCCGGAGGCATCAAACTGACGGCTACATCCGAAGGATTGAAAACGGCAGTGACCGCTATTAAAGCAAAATAAAAGTAACTTGTTAGCAGAATTCATTCATAACGGGAAAGAAAGGAAGGAAACCAGTTGACGAGTTGACAAGGGAACAAGGGGCTGCGCAATGCTCCTATGCCGCATGGAACCTTGTTCCCTTGTCAACTTGTTAACTCGTCAACTTTCCCTCATAACCGAAAAGAAATGAATGAATTCCTCCAACGACTAAAAGTAATATCTTTAATGTAATAATAATGAAGAAACAACTCTTTTCAACTCTCCTGTTTGCCTGTTCATTGACTACTTTGACAGCGCAAACTCCTGTATATTTAGATGATACGCAACCCATTGAAGCACGTGTAAAAGATGCTCTCAACCGTATGACACTGGAAGAGAAAGTAGCCCTTTGCCATGCGCAGAGTAAATTCAGCAGTCCCGGTGTGTCCCGTCTTGGTATTCCCGAACTTTGGATGAGTGATGGACCTCACGGTGTTCGTGCAGAAATCAACTGGAACGATTGGGGATATGCCAAATGGACTAATGACAGTATTACTGCTTTTCCTGCCTTGACTTGTCTTGCCGCTACCTGGAATCCGGAAATGTCCGCCATCTACGGCAAGGCTATTGGTGAAGAAGCCCGTTATCGGGAAAAAGATGTTCTTTTGGGGCCTGGCGTTAATATCTATCGTACTCCTCTGAATGGTCGTAACTTTGAATACATGGGGGAAGATCCTTATCTGGCAGGCGTGATGTGTGTACCTTATATTAGGGAGATACAGAAAAACGGGGTTGCCGTAAGTGTGAAACACTATGCTTTGAACAATCAGGAGTTATGGCGTGGACACATTGATGTGCAACTAAGCAACCGTGCCTTACACGAAATCTACCTCCCCGCTTTCAAGGCTGCTGTGCAGAAAGGTGGTGCCTGGACCGTGATGGGAGCCTATAACAAGGTGCGTGGTCAGCATGCCTGCCACAATGATCTTTTGCTGAATAAGATATTGAAGAATGACTGGGGTTTTGACGGTGTAGTCGTAACCGATTGGGGTGGTGCCCATGATACTTACGAAGCAGCCATGAATGGCTTGGACATCGAGATGGGATCCTATACCAACGGTCTGACCTCAGAAAGTGTATTTACCTTCGACGATTATTATCTGGCTAAGCCTTATCTCCGGATGTTGAAGGAAGGTAAGGTGCCTATGAGCACAGTGGATGATAAAGCCTCCCGTATTCTTCGCTTGATATTCCGCACGGCGATGAATCGTCAGAAACCTTATGGTTCGCTGACAAGTGAAGAACATTATCAGGCTGCCCGTGAGATTGGTAATGAGGGTATTGTGCTTCTGAAAAACACACCTGTCCAGAAAAAAGGTACCCCTTTGCTGCCGCTTGATGGTTCTAAATATCAACGTATACTGGTAGTAGGTGACAATGCTGTCCGCTTGTTGAACGAAGGCGGCGGTTCTTCTGAACTGAAGGTAAAAGATATGGTATCTCCACTTGATGGTATGCGCGCTCTTTATGGTGACAAGGTAGTTTATACGAAAGGTTACGCTGCCGGACGTCCGATGTATGGGCGTGCAGAGGAAATTCCCCAGTTGGTGATGGATTCCTTGCGCACAGCAGCAACTGAACTTGCCAAAGAAGCTGATCTTGTGATTTTGTTCGGTGGATTGAATAAGAATCATTTCCAGGATTGTGAAGCCGGCGACCGTGTGACATACGGTTTGCCATTCGGACAAAATGAACTGATTGAATCTCTGTTGGGAGTCAATAAAAATATGGTATTGGTATTGTTGAGTGGTAATGCCGTGGAAATGCCTTGGCTGAATAAAGTTCCGGCCGTCCTGCAAGGCTGGTATCTGGGATCTATGGGGGGTAATTCACTTGCTGATGTACTGAGTGGTGCAGTGAATCCCAGCGGAAAACTTCCTTTCTCCTTCCCTGTGAAATTGACGGATTGCGGTGCACATGCATTTGACGAATTGAGTTATCCGGGTGATAGTATCAAGCAGGTCTACAAAGAAGATATTCTGGTAGGTTATCGCTGGCATGATACCAAGAAGATTCCCGCCTTATTCCCTTTCGGGTATGGTTTGAGTTATACGACTTTTACCTATGGCAAACCGGTAGCTTCTGCTGAAACAATAACTGCTGACAATTCTCTGACTGTGACCATTCCTGTAAAGAATACGGGTAGTGTTGCTGGAAAGGAAGTCGTACAACTGTATGTAGGAGATGAAAAATGTAGTGTTCTGCGTCCTGTGAAGGAGTTAAAGGCATTCCAAAAGATAACTTTGGCACCGGGTGAAGAAAAAGAAGTAACTTTCACCATCACTCCGGATGATTTGAAGTTCTATGATGAAACTGTTGGCGGATGGACGGCAGAACCGGGTAAGTTTAAGGCTTATATCGGAGCCTCTTCCGCGGATATTCGTGGAACGGTCGGGTTCGAACTGAAATAGTGGGAGCCCTCACTTTGGCGTGAGAGCTTGTTAAAAATGACGGATAGTGTGCGGGTGAATTATTATTTGCCCGCACTTATTGTTTTATAGGGTATTTCTATTGCTTTTCCTGCGGGATCTTAGTACTTTTGTGTACCAATACTTATTCTTTCCACCGCGGAGAAAGTTTCTTTCCATCGCGGTGGAAAGAAACTTCCCTCACGGTGGAAAGAAACTTTCTCCGCGGTGGAAAGAATAGATATTTGGTACGATTTTCCTTAGCTGTCATAGGAAAAAGGGATAAAAGTGGCAGTGCGATAACATAAAATATACAAATGAGTGCATATTATGATCTTTTTGAGAAACCTGATGTCAACAAGACAGGTAAACAACAACCTCTTTACGCCCGTTTCATTCCCAAGGGAACTATTGAGCAGAAAGAATTTCTAAACCGTGTTCATCTCTTTACCGGTATTAGTCGCAGTTTGTTGGAGGGTGCTATGTCCGCTTTCATGGATGAGTTACGTGACTGCCTTGCCGATGGCTGGACAGTGGAGTTGGGTGAACTCGGATATTTTACGCCTTCACTGAGTTGCCAGCGTGAAGTAATGGAGAAAAAAGAACTTCGTGCAGCTTCGGTGAGGCTCCGAGGCTTGAATTTCCGTGTAAGTAAGGAGTTTTATAAGGAACTGGATAAAAAGATGCAGTTGGAGCGCCATCCACAGTCAGCGTCCAAATCCGAATCTTCTGTACCACTTCTTTCTGTGGAACAGCGTTTCCGTTTGCTCGAAGAGTATTTGCAACAGTATCCTTGCATTAACCGTGCACAGTATGCCCGCCTGACGGAGCGCAGTGTGAAGCAGGCGGTTACGGACTTGAACTTGTTTATTGAAGACGGATTGCTGATGAAACATGGGGCGGGGAGAAATGTGGTGTATCTGAGAAATAAGTAGAAATTGAAATATGAGACTGTCGACAAAATAAAGAGCTTCATTGGTTCTGATACTCTGTTGGAGTCATGCCAAATTCTTCCTTAAAACATTTGGTGAAATATTTAGGAGATGAAAATCCGGTGGCATAAGCTACTTCAGAGATGCTTATAGCTTTCTTCTTCAATAAGCTACAAGCATATTTCAATTTTATGTTTCGTATAAATTCTAAAGGAGTACATCCGGTGATTACCTTGCATTTTCTGCTCAGAGTGGAACGGGAAATGTGAAGATCGGAGGCCATTTGCACTGTGTCGAAGTCAGATTCCTGAATATGCCGTTCCACACATTGCATTGCGTTGTTCAGAAATTCTTCATCGGCACTCTGATAATCCAGATTAGAAATGTTTATCTCCATCTTGGAACGAAAACTTTGGCGACACAGTTCGCGCGATTGCAACAAATTGTCTATCCGTGCCTGCAATATTTTCATTTCAAAAGGTTTGGCGATATAGCTTTCTGCTCCGGCCTTGTAACATTCTATTTGGTCGTTCGCTGCATTCTTGGCTGTAAGCATGATGATGGGGATATGACTTGTTTGTATATCCCCTTTTATTTGCCGGCAAAATTCCAGTCCATTCATTAAGGGCATCATGATGTCGCAGATAATGATATCTACCGGATTGCTTTTAAGCAATTCAAGCCCTTGCAGGGCACTTTCGGCAGTGAGGGTTTGGTATCTTTTGCAGAAGATACGGCAAATGAGTTCCTGTAGGTCCTTGTTGTCGTCAATGAATAAGATACATGGTTTCTCATCCTGTTGCGGTATATCTGTTTCTCTATCCTGAATAGGTAAGGGGGAGGACTCTACTATTTCCTGTTCACTATATGCTTCTCTGTCAATTGGAATTTCTACTGTAAACACTGATCCTTTACCCAGTTCGCTGCTCACCTCGATGTTTCCGTGATGCAGAGTTACCAGTTCTTTGGTTAATGACAAGCCAATCCCATTTGACTGGTATCTCGGGTGGCTTTTATTATTATAGAATTTGGTAAATATCTGTTTGATATCTTTTTCTGCAATTCCGATACCTTCATCTTCCACTTTAAGTATGAGGTATCTGCAACCCTCTTTGTATACAGAGGTCATACTCACGTTTATTTTTTTATGTTCCGGAGTATATTTGATAGCATTGGAAAGTAGATTGAATAATATTTTATCAAGCTTGTCAATATCCGTATATCCCCAGATCCCGTCTTCTATTTGGGTGCTTAGGGAGATGTTTTTTTTACGGGCCAATGATTGAAAGTTGGAAGCTACAATCCCTGAAACAAAAGAAGATAAGTTACTTTTACTTACATTCACTTCCATTTTCTTGCTTTCTACTTTTCTGAAGTCTAAGATTTGCTGCAACAGTCGTTTTAGTCGGTTAGCATTGGAGCGTAGGATTTCCACTTGTCTTTCTGAATTATTTTGATTCTCTTCCAAATCATCGGCAACGCAGGAGATGATGGTAAGCGGAGTGAGAAGCTCGTGGGAAATATTTGTGAAATAATTTAATTTAATCTGGGTGAGTTCTTCTTGTAGTATTAATTTGTTTTTCTTTTTTATGCGCTTGGTATAACTATAAAAGAGTAGGCTGATAATGCATATGGTAGAAAGGGTATAAATACAATAGGCATACCATGTCTCATACCAGGCGGGGAGGCGGCGGACAATCAATAGTTGTTCCTCTTTCATCCAATTGCCATATGGGTCGGTAGCTTTCAGGTGAAAGGTGTATTCTCCCTTACCAAGGTAATTGTAGAATGCAGAGTGCTTCCCATTTTCTATATAGGTCCATTTTTTGTCTACTCCTTCTAGTTGATAGGCGTACTTGGTTTTTCGCCCGGAGGTATAGGAAAGAGCTGAGAATAGAATTTCGATGTTTCGTGCGTCGGATGAAAGTGTTATTTTATGTACGGAATTGCCGATTTCTGAACCGGCTGGTGAAAATAATACAGAGCGGTTGTCGGATTTTACGTCAGTGATAAGTACCTGGCCGATATATTTATTGTTTATATCTTGTCTGTCCGGCAATATTTTGATAAAGCCGTTATGCCCTCCTGCGTACAGACAGCCTTCTTTGTCTGCGAAAGCGGCGCTATGGCGGAAAGAAGAGACGATGATGTTTGCGTCATTGACGAAATAGGCAATATTTTCTTTTGTAGCCAGATGGTGGCAGATTATATATTTGTCACATACTATCCATATCTTATCTCCATACCGTATGATTTCTAAAATGTTATCACCCGTCAGCCCGCAGGATTCGGTTTCGTCCGTTATTTTGCCTTCGCTTGGATTCAACCTGAGCAATCGTCCTAATGAAGTGGAAAACCACACGTCATGAGCATTTGCGCTAATCTTTATAATAGGATCTTCGTGCAATGGTATTGATTTTTTTGAATATTGCTTCAGTAGTGTGGGCTTGCTTTCATAGGACATTTGGTAAATAGCGTCTTGGGATGCAATCCATATGTTGCCCTTGCTATCTTTGGACATATCGGAGACGTGCGGGATGTCGAAGGAAAGTGTTACAATCTTTTTTGAATTGGCTGGCTTGAAAAACAGTCGGGAGGTGGTTCCAATCCAAATGTTTCCGTGATTGTCTTCTATCAGTTGTGTAATGTTGCCCGGAGAAGAGTCGACCTCTTTTAAGTCATATTTTTCTAAAATAGAAATGCTCATTTCCTGTTGTGTCGCTTTCCATATTTGAGAAGAAAAATCATTGCGTCCTCCCAGCCACACCGCATCTTCTTTTTGTGACGGTACGATAGAGGCTACGGTTAATGAATATAAAGCGTCCGCATTATTTCCATAAGTAATCTTTCCGGTTCGTTCGTTGAAAAGACAGAGACCGTAACGTGATTGGTCGAACCAAATAATTCCTTTTGAATCTTTGTTGAAGTACAAGACATTAGTATCTACTCCCAATTTCTTTTTTATATTCTCCATTGTGTAGTTTACTATTTCCGTTTTCTCAAAGGCTATCGTATATCCTTGATCATAAGCTCCCAACCACAAATTACCGGACCGATCTTTAATGATCCGGCTGTAGGTTTTATATTGGTCTATAGGTTGGTTGATATCTTTTATTGCGTTGATGTCTACTTCTTCCAGTTCGTCCTGTTCGTTTATGCGGAAGACATATAGTCTGAAATGCGATAAAGCCCATAGATAACCGTACATATCGTCTTGCACAATGTCGAAAAAGACTTGTTCCGGTGAATGACGGATCGGATTGACGATGGATTGTCGTCGGAACATTTTCTTTTTATCGGAGCAGTCAGGATCAAAACGCCAGATTCCATTTCCCCAAGTAGCAATCCAATATCGTCCCTTAGTGTCTTGTATCATTCGATAGGGATGGCTATTTCCCATTTGGGCGTATTGTATGAAGGTATCATCCCGGTCATTGTATTTTAATATACCTCCGTTCCATGTTAGGAACCATAGTCCACCGTTGCGATCTTCGAAGAAGGTGTTCGGATCGTTTGTCAGTGTATATTCTTTTAATATGCCGAGATGGGTGTCGCATTTGAACAGATTTTTTCCGGCTGCTATCCAGATGTTTCCTTTCTGGTCACAGGTGAGGTCTCTTATTTCTCTTGTTTGTAGAACAGAGTCGGGAAATGGAGTAATTTGATAGGTACTTTTGTCCACCAGGTTGATACCTTGTACCGTTCCTACCCATAGGTAATTATCATCTTCGGTGAAGCACCGGATGTCATTGTGAGTAAGTTTATGCGGATTTTTATAATTGTTTATGAAGGGTTGGATATCATATCCGTCATAACGTTCCAGCCCGTATGCGGTTCCCATCCAGAAAAAGCCTTGCCGGTCTTGATATAGATTGAAGATAGAATTGACAGGCAGTTTGTCTAAAAAAGGCATAGGACTGACTATCATTTGTTGTGCATGGAGAGACACACACGGCAACAGGCTCAACAAGCAGCGAATGAGGAATTTTGAGACATGAGTTTTCATCGTAGTAAGATTAACATTCTGTTCAAACGGGATGTGCAAATATAGAAAGATTTATGTTAATAGGCGAGCTGTATATGGGATGTTTTTTTGCTCAATCTGGGGCTAAAATTTGCTCTGAGCAAATTTTAGCCCCTCTCTGAGGATATTTAGGGCATGATCTTATTTAATACTGCACATCTTTGCAGTGTTCTTTTAGGGAAACATTGATCGTGAAAAACGATAAGATTGACAGTACGGAGTAGTAAATTATAAGATTATTTTAGAGGTAAGGGATTTGTTTTCGAGATAACAGAAGAACTATTTTTTATTAATAATTTAATGTATATGAAAAAACACAGATTTTTGATGTGGCTTACTTTCTTGTTTATAAGTGTGGTAAGCGGGTATGCCCAACAGATGGACATTTCGGGTAAAGTGTTGGACAGTAACAAAGAGCCGTTAATTGGAGTTACGGTTTTGTTGAAAGGTAGTGCCAGCGGGACTGTTACGGACATTGATGGTAATTTTTTGATTAAAGCGTCGAAAGGAGAAACACTGGTCATCTCTTATATAGGTTATAAGACGCAGGAGATTCTTTTGGCTTCGGATAAGGCTACTCTGGTGGTTGAATTACTGGAAGATTCCGAGATGCTGGATGAAGTTGTTGTGATAGGATATGGTACTATGCGTAAAAAAGATCTTACGGGTTCGGTAACCCAAGTCCGTCCGGATGCATTGGCAAATGAGGCTCCTAAGACTGTACAGGACGTGCTGCGTGGAACCGCTGGTTTGAACGTAGGATTCGACAAATCGGCTAAGGGAGGAGGTTCCATGAGCATACGCGGTCAACGTTCCGTATATTCTGACGGAGGACATAATGATCCGCTTATTATTTTGGATGGAATGATGTTTTATGGAGAACTTTCCGAAATCAATCCCAATGATATAGCACAGATAGATGTGTTGAAGGATGCGTCATCGGCTGCCGTGTATGGTGCAAAGGCGGCCAATGGAGTTGTTATCGTGACGACCAAAAAAGGAAAATCAGAGAAACCCGTGATCAGTTTCAGCGCTAACGTAGGGTGGGCTACCAGAGCAGATGGCCGGAAGGTGTACGATGCGGATGGATATTTGAACTATCGCAGAGATTTTTACACGACAGATACGTATGGGGTAAATCCTTCCACCGGAAAATATGAGGCCTATCAGACTGGAAATCGGCCGGCGGGATATTTTGACCGGCCAACGGAGGCTAACTTAGGTAAGTACGGACTCTCTATGGATGCGTGGAGAAGTCAGACCACTCAGGATGCCGGAATGAGTAGTGATGAAATTTGGGCAAGACGTATTGGGCTGAATGCCAGTGAGGTGACGCTGGCGAACTTCCTTGCAGGAAAGACTTTTGACTGGTATGATCACTCTTTTCATACGGGACTGAATCAGGACTATAATGTCAGTATCAGTGGAATGACCGAAAAAGTGAACTACTACCTTTCGTTGGGGTATCTTTCCAATGAAGGTATAGTACGTGGGAATGAGTATAGTGCTGTACGAGCTAATATGAAGTTGGATGCCAAGGTGACGAGCTGGTTCAGTGTGGGTGCTAACGTTAATTTCCAGAATCGTTCAGACGGTGACATTGCCAATGACTGGTACAGGCAGATAACGAGCAATAGTCCTTTTACCACCCCTTATAACGACGCAGGGGAACTTGTGGCACATCCTCAAGGAGAGAATGCCTATTGGAAAGGATACAATTTTGATTTTGACCGTCAGTATCTTGACCTGGAAAAGGGGTTTACTGTGCTGAATACAATTTTAACGGCTAAGTTGACGTTGCCTTTTGGTATCACTTATTCATTTAATGCGGCACCGCGTTTGCAATATTTCTATGACCGTTACTACAGATCGTCGGAACATCCTGACTGGCAGGCTGAAACGGAGGATCGTGTGAACCGTGAACAGAGCAAGCGTTTTGACTGGTCATTGAATAATACTATCACATGGGATTATACTTTTGCAAAAAAACATCATGCTATCTTGACTTTGGTGCAGGAAGCCGAAGAACGTCAGTCGTGGGCGGATCGTATTGAGGCTCGTAACATTCTACCCTCTGAGGCACTGGGGTTTCACGGTACAGCCAATGGGGACAAGAGTTTGAGTGATTTCCGTTCTACCGATAATCGCGAGACTGCTTGCGGTTATTTGGCACGACTGTTCTACTCGTATGATGATAAGTATATGGGGACGTTCTCTTTCCGCCGTGACGGATACTCTGCCTTTGGTACGACCAATCCGTATGCCAATTTCCTTTCTGGAGCACTGGCATGGACGTTTACTAATGAAGATTTCTGGAAATGGGGTGATGTGTTGGATTCTGGTAAATTGCGCGTCTCTTTCGGTCAGAACGGAAACCGGAGCTTGGCAAATTCTTATATTGCATTAGCCAACTTGGCACTTGGAAAATATTCACAGGGTTACATCAATTCTACTACAGGTGCACTTCTGGATATGAAGTATCTTTTTGTGGATCGCTTACCCAATACCGGTTTACAATGGGAAAAGACTACCTCATGGAATGTCGGCTTAGATCTCAGTTTCTTGAAAGGGCGCATTAATGCTAGTCTGGAATATTACATAATGCCCACTACGGACATGATTATGAACCAGTCGTTACCCGATTTCACAGGATTCACTTCCATTACCACTAATTTGGGACGAGTGGAAAATAAGGGTTTTGAAATTTCACTCAATACACGCAACATTGAGACAAAAAACTTTGAGTGGAATACTTCCTTCTCCTTTTCTTGTAACAAGAATGAAATCAAGAAACTGTATGGCGAATATGAAACCATCGTGGATGCAGCCGGTAATACTATTACTAAGGAAAGGGATGATGTAGACAACAAATGGTTTATCGGGCATCCTATCAGTGCCATCTGGGATTATGAGGTGACCGGTATCTGGCAAGCGAATGAGGTGGAAGAAGCTGCCAAATATGGACAAAAGCCTGGTGATCCGAAGGTAGCCAATCACTATACAGCGGATGACCGGAAGAATGCAGACGGAACTATCACCCCTGTTTACAATAACAATGATAAGCAATTTTTGGGTGAGACCACACCTCCCATTCATTGGTCCATGCGAAACAGTTTCACACTCTATAAGAACTGGAATTTTTCTTTCAATCTTTACTCTTATATGGGGCACAAAAACTTAGACGGAAACTATCTGAACAATGACAATAACTATTCACAGATAACTAACTGCCAGAATATTTATGTTAAAAAATATTGGACGGTGAATAATCCTTCGAATACGTATGCTCGTCTTTCAGCTCAAGGCCCTACGGGACTTGCAGCGCCGAGTAGGGTGATAGACCGTTCGTTTATCCGTCTGGAGAATATCTCGGTGGCTTATAATGTCCCGGAGGAGTTTTTGTCCAGGTTTAAGATTCAGAATGCCAAAATATTCGCTACCGTACGCAATGTGGCTACTTGGAGCAAGGAATGGGAATATGGAGATCCTGAGACCGGAGACATAGCACCACGAACTTACTCTTTAGGTATAAATTTAACATTTTAAAAAGAAAGAAATATGAAAAGCTATATAAATAAATTCAAACTGTTAATGGGAGTTGCGTGTACATCTGCACTTCTTACGGGATGTTCCGATGACTTCCTGAAACCGGACCCACTTTCTCTTTATGAACCGACTGTAACATTCAACACAGTGGATGGTCTGAACTCTGCTTTAGCTTCGGCAGACAAAGCGTTGCGTGCTTATTGGACAAATACGGAGGCTTGTGACTTGATGTTGCCGTTGATGAGTGAATATCTTTTTTCTGATTTGACAGTGGCCGGCAAGACGGATGACCAACTTGCTTTCTGTGACATAAATGAACGCTTTACTCCTACTGATGGCTGGTATAATTTTGACCAGAATCGTTTGGTTATTTTTTGGGGAGAGACTTATAACGGTATTAAATATGCCAATACTGTTATTAGTTATATTGATAAGGTGGAGGGATTGGGCGAAGCCACAAGGAATGAATTCCTTGGACGTGCTTATTTTCATCGCGCTTACCGGTATATGAATCTTTGTTTCCAGTTTGGAGATGTCCCCTTTGTCTCTAAAATTATAGAGTCTCCTAAGCAAGATTACAAGAGTACTAAACGTGAAGCCATTATCAAGCGTATGGTGCAAGATATGGAGTTTGCCGTGCAGAATGTTCCCGATCAAAAAGATATGACTTACATCGGTATGATTAACAAAGGAGCCTGCCGTCAGTTGCTTATCAAATGCTACCTTGCAAACGGCGAATTCCAAAAAGCTAAAGAACAAGCTGATATTCTCATCGAACAATCCGGATATTCATTGATGCAAGATGAGTTCGGTACTTTTTCCAATCCTAATCCTAAAACGTGGAATATTACCAATAATGTTATTTGGGATTTACATCAAGGTGGAAACAAGGCTATTGCCGCTAACAAAGAGGCTATCTTAGTTCTGCCCAATCGTTATGGTAGTGATTCGGGAATTCGTACCCGTACCATGCGTAATTTGGTTCCCAGATGGAATGCTGATGAAATTAAAACTCCCGATAACGTGAGAGCTGTAGATAACTTTGCTTTGAACAATCCGGATTATAAGGATAATTTAGACTTCAATCGTACGTTTGGACGCGGGCAAGCAGTAGTGCGTCCCACTTACTTCGCCGAAAATTCTCTGTGGTATGTTAATGGAGTGAATGATGAGGGTGACTTGCGTCATAGTCATACCGTAGGTAACTGGGTGCGAATGGAAGATTTAAAATACAATCGTCCGAATACTAAATACCACGGAGAAAACATTCGTTATAGTTGGACTGACGAGAACGGTCAGCTTCAAGTGCTCTGCTCCGACACAATCCGTTGCTGGTTCGATTGGCCTCATTATAAGGTTTGGTCCGAATCTCCCGAAGATGAAGCACCTTCTGCCAATCAATACAATGGTGGTGGTTACGCGGATTTTTATTGCTACCGACTTGCGGAAACTTATCTGCTCCGTGCCGAAGCCAAATATTATCTGGGAGATGCTACTGCTGCAGATGACGTTAATGCTGTGCGGAAACGTGCTAAGTGTAAACAGCTTTATACTACGGTTGATATAGATGACATCGTAGACGAACGTGCCCGCGAACTTTACATGGAAGAGTGGCGCTTTACTGAACTCAGTCGTATTTCTTATTGCCTTGCTCTCAGCGGTAAACCCGACAATGAAGGCAAAATTTACGATAAGGAACGTCTGCATGAAGATAGTTTTTGGTTTCACCGGATCACTAACTACAATAATTATTACAATAAGAATACCGGAGCAAATATTAGAGGGAGAAAGTATACCATGGGAAGACACAACATCAACTGGCCTATTCCTCAAAAGGCCATTGATGCCAATCGTTTGGGTAAGCTTAGCCAAAATCCGGGTTACGACGGCTATGATCCTAATGTAGAGAAATGGGAAACTTGGGAAGAAGCCGTGGCTGACGAGAATTAGTCTGCTTTTTCCGAAAATGCGATTGACAAGGTTTCTGTTAACAAGTTGACGAGGGAGGATGTTGCTTTCTCACATTCTAGACAAGTCTTTCAGAGTATTCCTCTTATCAACTGAAACCTTGTTTCCTCGTCAACTGGAACTTTGTCAACTATTGAGTTGAATACTTGCGAAACTTAATTTTCTGATTATTAAAATATCAATTATGAACATGCACGTCGCTTTTACTACTTTGACAAGAAAGGCTTTCCTGATTTTGGCAAGTCTCGCTTTCTTTACTCCTTATGTTCCGGCGCAAAGAATGATGAAAACCATCAATGACGGCTGGGACTTCCGTAAGGATGGGGAAGCACAGTGGCGGTCCGTCAATCTGCCCCATACGTTTAATCTCGATGCCTATTCTCAAAGAAATTATTATCAAGGCAAGGGTGAATATCGCAAAAAACTGTTACTGGCGGAGATAGATCCCGCTAAACGTTATTATTTGAAAATAGATGCTGCCAGCAAAGCCGCCAACGTAAAAGTTAACGGACAGGTGGCAGGTAACCATGCCGGAGGATATTCGGCTTTCATATTGGACGTTACCGAGCTTATAAGAAAGGAAAATGAGATTGAAATCATTGTTGACAATGCTCGACGGGACATCACGCCGCTTTGGGCGGACTTCACTTTCTGGGGAGGTATTTATCGGGATGTGTGGCTTATTTCCACTCCGGAGCAGCACTTTAACATGGCAAATTACGGATCGACCGGTGTATTTCTCAGTACCCCCGTTGCCAACGATCGGGAGGGAGTAGTGCAGATAAAAGCGGAGGTAACCAATGATGCCAGTTCAAAAGTGCGCTTAAAGATGCGGAACTGTATTTATGATGCCCAAGGAAAACTTCTCCAGACGAAGATACAGCCTTTTTCACTGAAGGCGGGAGAGACGGCTACCGTGGAGTGTAGATCTGATGTAATAGCCAATCCTCAATTATGGACACCGGAAATGCCGGCATTGTACTGTGTCACTACCACTATCGTGAATGCAAAAAACGGAGATATTCTGGATGAGGTTTCCAATAAAGTGGGGTTCAGATGGTTTTCGTTTGATTCAGGCAAAGGATTCAGTTTGAACGGGAAGCCTTATAAACTGCGTGGAGTGAATCGTCATCAGGACCAGGCACCTGTGGGAGTGGCCATAGACGACGAAGTGAATCGCCGGGACATAAGGCAAATGAAAGAAATAGGATGTAATTTTATCCGTATATCCCATTATCCGCAGGATGATGCTTTGCTGGATGCATGTGATGAATTGGGACTATTGGCTTGGGAAGAAATTCCAATCGTGAATATGGTACCCGATACGCCGGGATATGAAGACAATTGTGAGACTAATCTTGTAGAAATGATCCGGCAACATTACAACCACCCTTGTATTATTGCGTGGGGGTATATGAATGAAATATTGCTGATTGCTCCTACACCCGATAAACCAGAGTGGCCTACGGTGAGAGACCGTACTGTACAGCTGGCACAGCGGTTGGAGAAACGCCTGAAAGAAGAAGATTCCTCACGTGTGAGTGTGATGGCATTTCATGGTTCTGACCTTTACAATACGATCGGGCTTGCGCTTGGAGATGTGGCGGGATGGAATCTTTATCAAGGATGGTATTTCGGTGAGCTGCCCCACTTTGAACAGTGGCTGGAAGATCAGCATACGCGTTATCCGCATCGTCCTATCATCGTGAGCGAATGGGGAGCAGGTTCGGATAAGCGCATTCATTCCATCAAGAGTCGCCCATTCGATTTTAGCATAGAGTATCAGCAGCAATATGTAGAGCATTATCTTCCTTACATTGAAAATAATGACTACATTGCCGGATGTGCTTATTGGGGATATGTTGATTTTAATGTTGCCGCCCGCCAGGAATCCATGCCTCGCGTTAATAATAAGGGGCTTTTTTACAATGACCGTACTCCGAAAGACGTGGCTTATTATTTCAAGGCCATGTGGCGTAATGATATTCCGGTGTTGCATATAGCAAGTCGTGACTGGGCTTCTCGGATAGGAAAGGCGGAAGAAGAACAGTCCGTTAAGATTTATACAAATTTGGATGAAGTGGAACTGATTCTGAACGGCACATCCTGTGGTAAACAACGCCCGTCCAATTATAACACCACATTTCGGGTGAAGCTGCCTAAAGGTACTTCCTCACTGATAGCCAGAGGTTCTAAAAACGGTACTTTTGTGGAAGACGTGATGATGATAACATTTAATCTTCTTCCTGATTTATCTCATGGAGACGAACTTGCTATAAATATTGGTAGCAATTGTCAGTTCACTTCCAACGTCAGCCAGCTTACATGGTTGCCAGACCGTTCCTACACTGTCGGAGGATGGGGATTTGTGAACGGTAATAGTCGTAGCACCACTTCTGAAATCTACAATACCATAGATGGTCCCATCTATCAGACATGGATGGAGGATATTACGGAATATAAAGTTGATGCTCCTGCCGGGACTTATGAAGTCGAGCTTTTGATGGCCGACATCAGTCGCCCGTCCCGTCAACAGGCTAATTTGCTTGGTAAGGGAGATGAACGTGCAAGCTCAGCATCCAATCGATTTGACATCACCATTTGTGGAAAGGTAGTGGAACAGAATTATTCTCCGGCTGACAATAACCGCTATCTCAACGCATGCCGCCGCCGCTATATCGTGTATAATGCTGACGGATGTATTGATATACGTTTCACTCCGTTGCAAGGCAAGCCTATCCTTTCGGGACTCAAAATTCGAAAATTATAGATGTAAGCGATAGATAAACGAAATGGTGTCTAATGATAATTCTTAATTAGTATATCTGTTTAATGGGTAAGAATTAGGGAGCATCATTAGAACCCGTTTCATTTTTTTGAGGTAAAAGTTTGCATTTAGTACGAGAGTGCCGGATTGCATCGTTTTTCTGCAAAATATTCTCTGCCTGTAGAGGTACTTTAAAACGCCTTCTTTCATTATCAGTGCTTTACCTGGTTGACTTGTAGAGACTATCGCTAAATTTTCTTTTTCCCTATTTTCTTTTAAGGCCCTGTGTATTCTTGATCTGTAGAGAATACGTATTTTTAAATGTCTGTTTATTAGTAGTTTGGCGTAATCTCCTGTAGATGCCATTTTCTTGCTTTCTCATACTTCTCACCCTAACTTTGCAACATCGAATCTGAGAAAACAGAAGTTTGACTGTTGAGGCCTCATGGTGAAAAACTTCTTGTTTCCAACTGAGATAAGATAAATATAGTAATAGTATTCTAATCATTAAAAACAAGAAGATTATGGCAATTAAGTATGAAGTAAAGAAAGTAGTATTTGGCTTTGACAAAAGTAAAACTGAGAAATTCGTGGCACAGTCAAAGGTGCTGGGTATGGTGGAATTTAAGACACTTTGCGAAGAAGTGCAGAAAGTAAGCATGGCGCCACGTGGTGTGGTGAAGATGGTTATTGACGGGCTGATTGATACCTTGAATATGGATTTGGATAAAGGTTATTCCGTACAATTGGGAGACTTTGGATGCTTCCGTCCCGGGCTGAATGCAAAAAGCCAGGTGGGAGTGGAAGATGTGGATGCTAATACGGTGTATCGTCGAAAAATCATCTTTTGCCCGGGAAGCTATTTTAAAAGTATGCTGGGTAAGGCTACTGTTGAGAGGTTGACATTAGGAAAGGGTACTGTGGTTGGAAACACAGTTGTTAAACCTGACCAAGGCGGTAGTGGCTCCGGAGAGGGTGGACTGGATGAGAATCCTTTGGGATAAAAGGATTGGAAAAAGGTTGAAGTCTTTTTATGTAGAGGCGGGAAGTTTAATCAATACTTCCCGCTTTTACTTTAAAAACACTTCTAAATGGAGTAGCTTTATTTAATTTTTGTATTATTTTTGTATCGATGTACAAAATCATTGCTAATACTATTATGAAAACTCTTTTTGCTTTTTTTCTACTACTTGTCACCTGTAATTCTGTTATGGGAACTATTCCGGCAATACCAGCGGATGCTCATAATCACCAACTTTACTATACTGCTCCTGCTACCATTTGGGAAGAAACACTTCCTTTGGGTAACGGTCGTCTCGGTATGATGCCTGACGGTGGCGTTGATCGTGAGCTTATTGTGCTGAATGAAATCTCCCTGTGGAGTGGTATGGAAGCTGATTATGGTAATCCGGACGCTTCCCGAAGTCTCCCGGCTATTCAGCAACTTTTATTTGAAGGAAAGAATAAAGAAGCTCAAGAACTGATGTATAGCAGTTTTGTGCCTAAGAAGCCTGAATCCGGTGGAACTTATGGTAACTATCAGATGCTGGCCGACCTCAATATCGACTTCAGTTTTCCGCATAGAAGAAAAACTATTTCAGAAAATGATGCAGCTCCGGTTACTGATTACCGCCGTTGGCTCGATCTGCGTGATGCAGTTGCTTATACCTCATTCACGAAAGAAGGTATTGACTATCAACGTGAATATTTCACTTCACGCGATAAGGACGTTATGATCATACACCTGACTGCCAGTCGTCGCCGTGCCCTGTCCTTCTCCGCTCAACTTTCCCGTCCCAAACAAGGTGCGGTCTCTATGCTTCCGGGCATTGGGAAGGAAGAAGGAACTTTGTTGTTGGAAGGTACTTTAGACAGTGGAAAGCCCGGACGGGAAGGTATGAAGTATCGTGTTGCCATGCGATTAATATCTAAAGGTGGTAAACAGAATATTTCTGCCGAGCGTGGTATCACCCTGACTCAGGGGAGGGAAGCATGGCTGGTGCTTTCTGCTACTACTTCTTATGCTGCTTCCGGTACTGATTTTTCAGGAAACCGTTATAAAGAAGTTTGTGATAGTTTGCTGAATGCCGCTACTCAACATGTGCAAATTAAAGAGTCCCACATAGCCTCCCATCGTACCTTTTATGATCGTGTATCTCTAACTCTTCCGTCTACGGAAGATGATGTATTACCCACTAACGAGCGCATTACTCGTTTCACGGAGCGTGAATCTCCAGCTTTGGCTGCTCTCTATTACAATTATGGTCGTTATCTATTTATCAGCAGCACCCGTCCGGGTAGCTTGCCTCCTAATCTGCAAGGATTGTGGGCAAATGGAGTAGAAACGCCTTGGAATGGCGATTATCATACCAATATTAATATCCAGATGAATCACTGGCCGCTTGAACAAGCCGGTCTTTCGGAACTTTACCAGCCTTTGACTGCGCTTATAGAACGTCTTATCCCCTCGGGAGAAGAGACTGCCCGTACTTTTTACGGTACTCATGCTCAAGGTTGGGTGCTTCACATGATGACGAATATCTGGAACTATACCGCTCCCGGTGAACATCCCTCTTGGGGGGCTACCAATACCGGTGGTGCCTGGCTTTGTGCTCATCTTTGGGAGCATTATCAATATACTCAGGATATTGAGTTTCTGAAACGAATTTATCCTGTGCTGAAAGGTGCTTCTGAGTTCTTTTACTCTACAATGGTGCGGGAACCTAAACATGGTTGGCTTGTAACAGCCCCTACTTCTTCTCCTGAAAATGCTTTTTTTGTCGGCAATGATCCGACTCCCGTCAGTGTATGCATGGGGCCTACGATGGATGTTCAATTACTGACTGAGCTATATACCAATGTAATTGAAGCAACTTCCATACTGGAATGTGATGCTGACTATGCCGCGAAGTTGCGGGAGGCATTAGATAAGTTCCCACCTATGCAGATCAGTAAAGGAGGATATCTGCAAGAATGGTTGGAAGATTATAAAGAGCAAGATGTACACCACCGCCATGTCTCCCATCTGTATGGTTTGCATCCGGGTAATCTGATTTCTCCTGATGCTACTCCTGAACTTGCCAATGCCTGTCGTGAGACGCTAAACCGTCGGGGTGATGGAGGAACCGGTTGGAGTCGTGCCTGGAAGGTAAATTTCTGGGCTCGCCTCGGTGATGGGGATCGTGCCTGGACACTGTTCAAGAGCCTTCTTTATCCGGCTGTTGATCCTCAGACAAAGCGTTATGGCAGCGGAACGTTTCCTAATTTGTTCTGTTCGCATCCCCCTTTCCAGATTGATGGGAATTATGGGGGAACCGCAGGAATTGGCGAGATGTTGTTGCAAAGTCATGAGGGTTTTATTCATCTGCTTCCTGCTTTGCCGAAAAGCTGGCATACTGGTAACTTTCATGGAATGAAGGCCCGTGGCGGGATCTCCGTTGATTTGGAGTGGAAAGATGGAAAGGCTGTGAAGGCTATACTTACGGCAACTATACCGGGAATATTTCATGTGAAAATGCCGGAAGGTGTCATTCGGGCAAAGGCGATTATAGACGGGCAAAGTAATAACTACACAGGTAAAACGATTTCTTTGTCATTGCCTGAAAAGGGGGAATGTGTGTTATCGTTTGAGTAAATTATCCCTTAAAGATTTGCCTGCCCTATGTGAATACCTTACTTTTGCACGCGGTTAAACCTAATTGCTTGCTGCAACATGAATATGAAGAACAGAATTACTTTATTTCTCCTTGTGCTCTGCCTGTTGATACCTGCAACGACCAGTGCACAGATTCGCGAACTGGAACGTTCGATACCCGAAGTGGAAGGGGTTCCTTCCGGAGCACTTATTGCTTTGATGGACTCTCTGATGGGCTTGCCTAAAACGGACATACATAGTGTGATGGTACTACGTCATGGAAAGGTAATCGCGGAGATTTATCCTGAACCTTTCGCTCCGGAATATCGGCATACCGTATATTCTTGCTCCAAGACCTTCGTTGGTGCCGCTGTAGGCCTCGCTATTTCTGAAAATCGTTTGCGGCTGACAGATCGGGTGGCTTCTTTTTTCCCCGACCAACTTCCGGATACTATTTCTGCAAATCTTGCCGATATGACCGTCCGCAACCTGCTGAATATGACTTCCGGCGTCACTCCTGACTGGAATATGCGTAATGGTCGTACAGACTGGATCAGAGGGTATCTGGGAAAAACGATAAAAGTTCCCGGCAAACATTTCGACTATGACTCCATGAGCTCGTATATTCTTTCCGCTATTGTGCAGAAAGTGACGGGAATGAAAGTATTGGATTACCTGCGGCTGAAACTGTTCAAACCGATGCATATCACCGATATATCCTGGGAAGTAAGCCCTGAAGGAATCAATACCGGAGGTTGGGGGGTGTATTTGCAAAGTGAATCGTTGGCTAAGTTCGGACAGCTGTTACTGAATCGTGGAGTATGGGAAGGCAAGCAGTTGCTTCCGGCAGAGTGGGTGGACAGGATGATGACTAAACAGTCGGATACCGGTAGTTTTGGCTACGGTTATGGATATCAGATGTGGCTTTGTGAATATCCGGGTGCTGTCCGCATAGACGGTGCCCTGGGACAATATGCGCTTCTCATACCGGACAAAGATATGGTAGTGGTCATCACTGAATGTACTTTGATAGATGGAGCTACACAGCGCCGTTTGGTGTGGAATCGCCTGTTGCCTGCTGTCGGCGATGATACCTTGATACCGGGAAAGGATTATAAACGCTTGTTGAAAAAACAATCTTCTTATCAGTTGCCTTTTGTACCGGGAAAAGCGAGTTCATCTCTTGCCCGTGATTATGCAGGAAAAAGTATAGTTCTCGAACCGAACAAGTTCGACTGGCAATCTCTGGACCTCCAGTTCAAGCAGAAGGAAGTAATCATGACCGTAACAGAGACTGACGGTACAAAATATAATCTCTCATTCGGTTATAAGCAATGGAAAAAAACTTCAACCGATGTCCATCCTCCCTATTCGATAGAAGCGAAAGGACGTTTTAATGGAATAGAGGGGCCGTTTTATGTAGCGGGCAGTTATGCCTGGCCATCGGCTGCGATGTTGGAACTCAAAGCACATTATGTTAACTGGATTACAGCTCTCAATATTACTTTCCGCTTTGACGGGGAGAATGTGCAGTTGACGGTTAAGGAGAACTACTCGTCGGAACCGAAAGTTATCAAAGGAAAGGTATGCGACTAAGCGGAGTGTTACTTATCTTTGTGCTCAATAAAAGAATTTATATGTTATGAACCGTATCACACTGACCCTGAAACGCCCTTTTATCTGGTTGAGCCGTTTTCGCCATCGTTGCGGCTATGGGGTACATTCGCCTTTTGCTTTCAATCTGATTACGCAGGTGATTTACGAATCTACTCCTTATTATAAATATAAAGATCTGGCAGTAGAGCAGAAAAAACTGGCCCCACAGAAAGACAACTATTGGAAGTATGAATCGAAGAAAGTGAAACGCCTCTTGTTCCGGTTGGTAAATTACATCCAGCCGGACACGATAGTGGATGTCGGCAGGCTTGCCGCTTCGTCTCTCTATCTGAAAGCAGGAAAGGAGGGAGCGGACTATACAGCGGCATCCGAATTTTCCGAATTATTTCTGGAAGCCGGCGTACCCGTAGGTTTCCTTTATCTGCATGATTATCGTCACCCGGAATTTATGGAAGAAGTATTCCGTATCTGTGTAGCATGTACCTGTGGAAAGTCGGTTTTCGTCATCGAAGGAATCCGCTATACTTCGCAAATGAAAGCGCTTTGGAAACGTATGCAACAAGATGAGCATGTGGGTATTACGTTCGACCTTTATGACCTTGGAATTCTCTTCTTCGATAAAACTAAGATAAAACAGAACTATATTGTCAACTTTTGATTATCTTTAGGCGTTTCAATAGTGATTAACAGTTAGTGATTGGTGATTAGCGTCACTTACTAACTGCTAAACACTAATTACTAAACACCAATCACTTATGAAGATATATACCAAAACCGGTGATAAAGGTACTACCTCATTAGTAGGTGGTACACGGGTACCGAAAACCCATGTCCGTCTGGAAGCATACGGTACAGTGGACGAGCTGAATGCTAATTTGGGAGTGCTTGTCACTTACCTGCCGGATGAAGCGGATCAGGTACTTGTCCGTCATATTCAGGACCGTCTTTTCGCAGTAGGTTCCAATTTGGCTACCGATCTTGAAAAGACAGAATTGAAGTGTGCCAGTGTTATTCACCCCGAAGAAATAGAACGAATTGAACGGGAGATAGATCGTTTGGATAATCTGCTGCCCCCATTGCATGCGTTTATATTGCCCGGCGGTAGTCGTGGAGCATCTGTTTGTCATGTTTGCCGCACGGTCTGCCGCAGGGCGGAACGTCGTATTCTGGCCTTGGCTGAACAATGCGAAGTTGCTCCCGAATTGCTTGCTTATGTGAACCGTTTGTCCGATTATTTGTTTGTCTTGTCACGGAAAATCAACTGGGATGAGAAAAAAGATGAAATATTTTGGGATAATAGTTGTAAGTGAGAGATTTTATTATACTTTTGCCGAAAAATAGAAAGTAGGACTTAATATTCACAATTTTAATACTTAGGACTTATGTATTGGACATTGGAATTAGCATCTAAACTGGAAGATGCTCCCTGGCCGGCAACCAAGGACGAATTAATAGATTATGCCATTCGTTCGGGCGCTCCGCTCGAAGTGATTGAAAATTTGCAGGAAATGGAAGATGAAGGCGATATTTATGAAAGTATTGAAGATATATGGCCCGATTATCCCAGCAAAGAGGATTTCTTCTTTAACGAAGAGGAGTATTAGCATGCTTTTTGAACCTTGCTCCGGTTGGAGAAATACAAGGTAGTTAACACATAGAAAGAGGTAGTCCGTTAGATCTGTTTATAACAGGTTAGGAGGACTGCCTCTTTTTTATATTATTCCATTTATGACTGAAACACGAGAAAAAACGGTATGCCGCCTGCCGGAACTAAAAGAACGGCACTTACCCGGAGATTGCCGGGAAGCGGTATACACGCTTTTAAAAGAGACTTACGGTTACGAACAATTTCGTGATCTGGAAGTGTACGACGATTTGTTCAAGGGGAAGGACACGCTTCAAATTTCACAGGGACAATTGATAGAAAGTGTTATTGTCGAAGCAGAGAAAGCCCGGAATGGAGGAGAAGATGTGGATAACATCTTGCTTACAGCACCTACCGGTGCGGGAAAATCCTTGTTGTTCCAGTTGCCTGCCATCTATCTGGGTAATGAATACGGGATGCTTACCATTGTCGTATCTCCCTTGAAAGCATTGATTGTAGACCAGGTGGAAGGCTTGCAGGAATTGGGGTACATGCGTGTGGCGTATGCCTCTTCCGATTTGTCGCCCGAACAGAAGAACGAAGTGTACAGGCAGGTGCGTGAAAGTGAGGTGGATCTATTCTATCTTTCACCGGAGTTGTTGCTCTCGTATGATATCAAGCACTTTGCTGGTGAACGGCGTATCGGTCTGGTCGTAGTGGACGAAGCCCATACGGTAACTACATGGGGCAAGGAATTCCGTGTGGATTATTGGTTTCTGGGGCGCTATCTGCAAGGTTTGAAGAAAAGCCTTGGATATGCATTCCCACTTTTTGCACTGACGGCTACGGCTGTATGGAATCCGAAAGGAGGGAATGACATGGTGTTCGAAACCATTCGTTCATTGCAAATGGAGCCATGTGTGCTTTATGCAGGTACAGTGAAACGCCGGAACATCGGCTTTGATATCCGGCAGATGGAGATAGAGGAAGGAGAAACCTATGATAAAGCCAAACAGCGTGTTGTGGCTGACCGTGTAGAGGATTTCCTCGACGGGCATAAGACTATTCTTTATTATCCTTTTGCAGGTGGTATCGACATGCGTCTGAAAACGTGGGTGAAATCGACGGATTGGCACTTGGTCGCCTCCTACTATGGTAAGAAGGACAAAGAACAAAAAGCAGCTATTGTACAGGAGTTCAAAGAAGGCGAGAAGCGAATGATTGTGGCTACAAAGGCATTCGGCATGGGGGTGGATATCAGTGATATCGACCGGGTGTATCATGTGGCGCCTTCCAGCACATTTGTGGACTATATACAGGAGATCGGACGTGCAGCCCGTGATACGGATATTCATGGAATTTCGGCGACGGATTATCATGAAAGGGATTTCTATTATATGAAGCGCCTGCACATGGCGGGCAATATAGCACAGGAACAGTTGTCGCTGATTTTGAAGAAGCTGATGGAAGTGTACCGGATGAAAGGCGAAAAACAGGAAATGCTGGTGTCTTTGTCCGACTTTGAGTTTGTGGTGAAATTGCCAAGAATGAAGAACAAGCTGGAATATGAAGCGGAACTTGGACAATTGATTAAGACTGCTCTGCTATGGTTGGAAGATGATTTGAGCCATCGTTATGGAAAGAAATTGCTGGAAGTAAGTCCGCAAAACCTGCTGACGGAAGGATATATTCAGGATAAGACTGGTGATGTTTTTATTCATGAGTTCAAGGATTATCTTACGAAGGTGAAGGGCACGGAAGATGTGTATACGGCACGTTTAGAGAAACTGTGGGAAGAACGTTTCGCAGAGTTGGGATATAGAGAATTTAAACAGAAATTGAATGGTGGTACGTTGTGGGAAGGTTCCCGTGCAGTGTCTGTGGGTAAGCATGAAGTATTGCTGAAAGAAGATGCAGCCGTAATTCGCCAACGAATGGATGGACTGTTCTATAGTTTGAAGACTTTGCTTGTTGATAAGTTGCGGAAGACTAAGGGGCGTTTTGATGAAGAAGAATTGCGTGCGATATTTGCCGAGCATGGTATGGATGTGCCGTCAGCGAAACGTTTCATTGGTTCACTGCTGGAGTCACGTACGGAAGAAGGGCGTAGTGTGAGCTATATCAGTAGTGTGAAGAAGAAAGACTCCAATGAACTTTCTTTCACGGTGACGAAAGGATTTGACTTGTTGCTGTCGCGCTATCAGAAACTCTTTAGCCAGCGCATTGTGGGTAAAAAAGGTGACCGGTTATTGTTCTATAGCACTCCGTTCTCTGATTTGAATATGCTGCTTAATCTCCTTTCCATGCTCGATTGTCTTTCATTCAGTGTAGAAGGTGGCGGTACGCCTTGTGTGCAGGTGTGTTTCGATGACCCTGAGAGCTTACAGCAGATTGCGTCCTCCGATGAATATCATAATCTGATACTTGAGAATAATGAGCAGATATTTCAGGAGCAGATCGAACTGTTCTCTTTCTTCTTCGGAACGGATGGAATGGATGATACGAAACGCTGGGATTTTATTGAAGACTACTTTACCGGAATAGGGGTAGAGGAGCTGAAGGCGAAGTATGCTGCTCCACTATAAAACCAATTCTTTGAATAATCTTTCTAACGTCCTGTCCAGATCGTCGGAGAAACCGGCATGCGGACGGGACGTTTGAATACAGGAACTTCTCACGGCAGTCAGCCAGCGGAAACGTTCCGGTACATCAAGTTGGGCGATGGGGCCGCCGTCTTTGGCTCCCGAACATATTTTATTAAATACATCCAAATGGGCAAATACCAATTCCCGGTCTACTTCGGAAACATATAGTTTCAGTTTGTCCTCGTTTATCTGACAAACGGACTTGATGTAACCTGCCCTTTTCGAGAAAAGGATTACTCCCACATTGAAGAACTCCTCACGTTCTACTTTGGGAACCAGGCGAATAACTGCGTATTCATATAAGTGCTTTCCTTGCATTCTGTGCTTCTTTTATAAATATTTCGGAATGGGCCAGTCTTTCGGTCAGAAAGCGGGTATAGATATCTCTGATTTCTTCGGGCGTTTCATGGGTATCTTCCCAGTGCAGCCAGTCGTCAGGAATAAGTGCGACGATCTGCTGTATCTTTTCATCGGTCAGCATGGGACGAAGGAGGGTATCGGCTTCTTCAAGTCGGGATGCTTCGGGTAGCAGCACGTGATTTTTGATATAGGTGAACGGACTTACCGCATGTTTCTCCCAGTTTTCCCATGAATGGTGAAAGTAAAGAGAAGCACCGTGGTCTATCAGCCAAAGTTCCTTGTGCCACATCAACATGTTGGTGTTGCGAAAAGTACGGTCTATATTGGTCAGGTAGGCATCCAGCCAGACAATACGTGAGGCAAGTTCCGGATCTACCTTGGTCGCTACAGGATCGAATGTCAGAGCACCCGAAAGGAAGTGTAACCCCAGGTTCAGTCCGCGGCTACCTTGCAATAAGTCTTGTATCTCTTCGTCTCCTTCGGTCCGTCCGAATGCTTCATCGAGGTTCAGGAACACCAGCTCCGGCACTCTGAATCCAAGTATATGCGCAACCTCTCCACCAATTAATTCGGATATTAATGCCTTTGTTCCATGCCCGGCACCACGAAACTTTACGACGTATTTGAATTCGTCATCAGCTTCCGCCAGTGCTGGCAGTGAACCGCCTTCGCGTAAAGGAGTGATGTAACGGGTCAGATTGACTGTTCGCAACTCTATCATGATTGTCCTTTCAGAAAATAGTTAGGCCGTCCGGCTCTTTTGAGGGGATGACTGTTGCAAAGATAGTGAATATTCACGATTGCCCAAGGCTGGCTTCCAGAAACTGTTGCAGAATGCGGGCATGATTACGGACAGGTTCTTTGGAGGCATATAGCAAAGTAACTGTTTTATAGGGTTTGATTGATGCCAGAAAGTTCCGTGTGGCTTCAGATGTTTCCAGTTCTTTCCGATACATATCTGAGAAAGCCTCCCAATGTCCTACTGTATCTTCATGAAACCATTTCCTGAGTTCAGGGGAAGGCGTGATGTCTTTTTCCCAGACATCATATTTTAGATATTCTTTTTTCATGCCGCGAGGCCATAGACGATCTACCAATACGCGGTAACCGTCTTCTGCTTCGGGGTCTTCATAGACCCGTTTGATTTTTATCTGCGTCATAGCTTTCTTTTTTATATATACAAATAATTGGTAGAATTAGTTCATTACTGTAGGGTTATGAATTAATTCACCACAGAGTAACACAGAGTTTCACAGAGTTTAATCAATTTGAAATCACAAGAATAGAACTCCGTGAAACTCTGTGTTACTCTGTGGTGAAAACTCATTACTAATACGTTATGAGGTCAAGTGATAAGTAATCTCTTTTTCCTTGAAACGAATTATCTGTTTGTGGTAAATACATGGCCTATTTCCAGAGTCTTTCTCTTTTTGATTCTGTTTTACACAATTTTTTCTCGTTTTATCAGTTCTTATATTGATGAAATGTAGCCGTATCTTGAAATATATAATTTTTATCTGTCTTTTCTTTTGTGCGGCAAAAGGTCAGGCGCAATTTGATGCACGCTTCAGTCAATACTGGGAGGTGAAGGGATATTATCATCCCGGCTGGGTGGGGCAGACAGATAATAAAATGAATATTTATGGTTCGTATGGCATGCAGTTGATGGGTTTTACACATGCTCCGCGCGTGATGTACTTTGGGGCTGATATGCCTTTTACTCTGTTCAATCAACAGCATGGTGTGGGTGTTGGCTTTTTCAATGAGGGGATCGGCTTGTTCCGTAATCAACGTTTTTGGGGACAATATGCCTATCAGATGAAAATCCGGAAAGGCAAGTTGGGTATCGGACTTCAAGTGGGGATGCTGACCGTATCGTTTGATCCGTCTGATATCAATCTTGGAGATGAAACGGATGATGAAGCTTTTCCGACTGCTGCGGAGAGTGGAATGGCCGTTGATCTCGGACTGGGTGGATACTATTCGCACCCTAAATTTTATGCAGGATTTTCTGCCCATCATCTGACGGCTCCCCGTGTCTCTCTGGGAGACAAAAGCCAAATAAAAATACATCCTATCTTTTATTTGACAGGTGGATACAATATTCAGACGCGTAATCCGTTAATTTCCATACAACCTTCTATGCAGTTGCAAAGTGATTTTACTTCTACAAGGCTGGATGTAACGGGGCGATTGTTTTATACCTATCATTCCCGGGTGCTTAGTGGAGGATTGACTTATTCGCCGGATACCTCGGTGACATTCAGTTTCGGATTGACGGTGCGGGGCGTGACGTTAGGATATGCTTATGAGTGTTTTACTTCGAAGATAGGTGTCGCGAGTGGTAGCCACGATCTGGTAGTGAGGTATGCATTGGACTTGAATGTATTTAAGAAAAACCGGAACTTGCATAAGAGTGTACGGATTTTGTAAGAGAATATACGAACAATGGGAAAGAATAAAGGAATGAAAACAATTCATGCGTGGTACGGGGCGGCTTTATTGCTGTTCGGTTCGCTGGTTTCGTGCATGGGGACGGTGGGAAACAGTTCCATGAGAGGTGGCGAAGTGATAGGAGCCAGTGCTGTGGCATGGAATGAGCCTGCGCCTTACGGTATGGTGCTGGTGAAACGTGGTTCGGTGAAAATGGGCCCCGACAAGCAAGATAGCTTGTGGGGAACAATCGTTCCTTCACGGGAAATTTCAGTCGAGTCTTTCTGGATGGATGATACGGAAGTGACGGTTGCCGAATATAAACAGTTTGTCAATTGGGTACGCGATTCCATTATCCGTGAACGTCTGGCAGATCCTGCTTATGGCGGTAATGAATTATATAAGATAGAAGAAGACCGGGAGGGAAATCCTATCAAACCTTATCTGAACTGGTCGAAGCCCATTCCCTGGAAGCGGGCGACAGAGGATGAACAGATGGCTATCGAAAGCGTATATAAGCATCATCCTATCGACGGTACGCTGATGCTGGATGCCGGTCAGATGAATTATTATTATGAGATTTATGACTATACTGAGGCTGCCAAGCGTCATAATCGCCTGAATCCCGCTGAACGTGTTAAGAATACCGATATACAGGTGAACCCGGAAGAGGTGATTATGATAACGAAGGATACGGCATACATTGATGATGAAGGGCGGATTGTGAACCGTACTATTACACGTCCGTTATCCAGTGAATGGGATTTTCTAAACAGCTATATAGTAAATGTTTATCCCGATACGACCTGTTGGGTGAATGACTTTCCGAATGCGAATAATGAACAATATATGCGTTTGTATTTCAACCATCCCAGTTACAACGAGCATCCGGTGGTGGGTGTCAGCTGGGAACAGGCGAATGCGTTTTGTGCATGGCGTACCAATTATTTACTTGCAGGTCTGCGTGGACAGGCTAAATATATCCAGCGCTATCGCCTGCCGACCGAGGCCGAATGGGAATTTGCCGCACGCGGAAGGGAGGATAATAAATATCCCTGGAAAGAGAGTGAGGAAACCAAAGATGACCGTGGATGCTACAATGCGAACTATAAGCCGGGTAAAGGAAATTACACCAAAGACGGCAATCTGATTTCAACCCGTGTAGGAGCTTATACACCCAACTCGAATGGATTGTATGACATGGCAGGTAATGTGGCGGAGTGGACTTCAACGGCTTATACAGAGTCGGGAGTTCTGCAAGCAAGTGACATCAATCCGGATATTCAGTATAATGCCGCGCCGGATGATCCGTATGCGATGAAGAAGAAAGTGGTGCGTGGCGGTTCATGGAAAGATGTAAACGCGTTTATCCGTTCGGATGCCCGTACGGCGGAGTATCAGAATGAGCAGCGTTCGTATGTGGGGTTCCGTTGCGTACGTACACAAGTGGGATATAATAAGAAGGGGAAATGATAAGATGGTAAAATGGTAAGATGATGGAAAAAGATACTGTAAATAAAAAGAGGGATTTTGGACAAAAGTTGCAGGACTTTATGGCAAGTTACCGTGGCAAGGTCATTATGAACTATGCTTATAGCTGGGGTGCTGCTATTGTCATTGCAGGTACATTGTTCAAGCTGACACACTTGCCTGGTGCTAACCTGATGCTGTGGATTGGTATGGGAACAGAGGTGCTGGTGTTTTTTATTTCTGCATTTGATTTGCCGAAAAGGCAGACGGAGGCGGCTACATCCGGCGGTATCGTTGTGGTGGGAGATGGTACAATCGGCAGTGCCGGTGGATGGACAAATGATTTGCCGAAGGCACAATCCGTCCCTTCAAACCAGCCGGTATCAGTGACTGTAGGAGCGAATCAATATTCACCCGGAACTCCGGCCCCTGCTTTTACTCCTGAAATGGAAGAAACTACGCAGGCTTACATAGCCCAACTGAAAGAAATGACAGAAATGCTTTCGCGCTTTACAGCACAGGCCGAATCTCTTTCACATGATGCTGAGCAGATGAGCGCTTTAAACCGTAATCTGGCAGGTATCAACGCCATCTATGAAATGCAGCTTCGTAGTGCCAGCACTCAGATTAATACAATCGATCAGGTGCATGAACAAACTCGCAAGATGGCGCGTCAGATAGAAGAACTGAATGCTGTCTATGCTCGTATGCTACAAGCCGTGCAGGTTAAGTGATAAAGTGGTGAAGCGATAGAACGAGAGTTAAAGCTATCGTGCAGCCAAATTGTAAATTGTAAATTGTAAATAACCCCATGTCTCTGAACACCAACCCGGATTCTCCGCGTCAGAAGATGATAAACCTGATGTATATCGTCCTGATGGCGATGCTGGCACTCAACGTTTCGTCGGATGTGCTGAATGGTTTTTCATTGGTAGATGAAAGTCTTTCCCGTACAACGGCAAACTCTACCGTGCAGAATCAATCACTATATGACGGGCTTGCCGGTGCCAACGAACGTAATCCTGAGAAAATAGGACCGTGGTTTGAGAAAGCGGTACGTGTGAAGAATATGTCCGATTCGCTCTATACCTATGTGGATGAATTGAAACTACGCATTGTGAAGGAAGCGGATGGCAAGAATGGGGATGTTGCCAATATCTCCAATAAAGAAGACTTGGAAGCTGCTTCTTTTGTGATGCTTGCACCTGGTAGCGGACAGGGCAAAGCGCTGTTCAACCGCATCAATCAATACCGGGAAAATATTCTGACTCTTGTTACCGATCCGATACAACAGAAGATCATCCGTGATAATCTGGGTACTGAAGTACCGCGTAAGGCGTCAGCAGCAGGAAAAAACTGGCAGGAATATATCTTTGAAAATACTCCGGTGGCCGCAGCTGTCATGCTGTTAACCAAGCTGCAAAGTGATGTGCGCTATGCTGAAGGTGAAGTATTGCATTTGTTGACGCAGAATACCGATGTGCAGGATGTACGTGTAAATCAACTTCAGGCTTATGTTATTCCTACCTCTCAGAATGTGGTGCGCGGTGGCACGTACAGTGCCCGCGTCATTCTGGCTGCTGTGGACTCTACTCAGCGCCCTTCTATCTACATCGCCGGTGAAAAGCAACCGGATAATGCCGAAGGATGGTTCGAAACTGTTTGTAACCGTATAGGGGAGTTTTCTTTGGATGGTTATCTGGAGTTGGCGCAAGGGAATGGCGAAGTGCTTCGCAGAGAGTTCTCACAGAAATATACGGTGGTTGAACCTACTGCTACGGTTTCAGCTACAATGATGAATGTACTCTATGCCGGATATGATAATCCGATCAGTATTTCCGTTCCCGGAGTGCCGGGGGGACAAGTACAGGCAAGTATTGTGAATGGAAACGGAACTCTGAATCGTGCCGGAAACGGGTATATTGCTCATCCTACGACTATCGGTAAAGATGTAGTGATTCGTGTGACGGCATCCGTTGGCGGACGTACACAGTCGATGGGGGATTATACTTATCGTGTGCGCCAGTTGCCTGATCCTTCACCGTTTATAGAATATACGGAAGACGGGACACCTAAACGATATCGGGGAGGCCGTGGATTATCTAAAGCAATTTTGATGAATACTCCCGGCATTGTAGCTGCTATTGATGATGGTTTGTTGAATATCAACTTCCGGGTGCTGGGATTTGAAACTGTTTTCTTTGATAATATGGGAAATGCCGTGCCGGAAGTGTCTTCGGGGGCTTCATTCTCTACACGTCAGAAAGATATGTTCCGCCGTTTATCCAGAGGTAAACGTTTCTATATTTCCCGGGTTCGTGCGGTGGGGCCGGATGGGGTGGAGCGTTTACTGCCTACTACACTGGAAGTGATTGTGAATTAACATTAGAAATCGAATATAATAAGGTATAAGACTATGAAACTTTCCTTGAAACTCATGATAGCTGTCACACTCTGTGCACTGGATCTTTCAGTGGGGTGGGCGCAAAGGCAATATCCGGGTTCGCCAGGCTTGCCGGAGGATGTGGTGTGGATGCGCGAAATCTATCGTACGCTGGATTTGACAAAGGATACCAATGGTGCATTATACTATCCGGTGGAACCGCAGGGAAATAAGATGAATCTTTTCGCTACCGTGTTCCGTTTGCTGGCGCAAAAGAAAATTCCGGCTTATGAATATCAGCTGGATGGTACGGAGCGCTTTCAGAAAGATGCTGAGGTGACTTTCCGTGATGTGCTGGATCGCTTTCAAATTTATTATGAACTGAAGAAAGTGGCAAATCGCCGTGACAGTGTTTTGTCTATCAGTAATAGTGATATACCTTCAGCGGATGTATTGAGTTACTTTGTGAAGGAGGTATGGTATTTTGATCAGCGTACTTCTACTTATGGCTCAGTGATAACGGCTATCTGTCCGGTGTTGTATCGTTCGGAAGAATTCAGTTCGGAGAAAGTGAAGTTACCTATGTTTTGGGTGAACTATAAAGATTTGGTTCCCTATCTGACTCAGACAAAAGTCTCCGTTAGCAATTATAATAATGCGGCAAACAGTACTTGGGATGACTTCTTTACGGCACGTTTGTATAAAGGAGATATTTATAAAACAACCAATCTGCAAAATCGTACTTTGTCACAATACTGTCCGACGGATAGCGCCATGGTGAAAGAGCAGAAGCGGATTGAGAAGGAACTGGTGGATTTTGAAAAGACATTGTATGGCAGGGACCTTATAGAAGAAACGGATTCGGTTTCCACAACTTCGGGAATAAAAACAGCGAAGACTAATTCGAAGAAAAGGGGGCGTGACAATGCTGTTACAGCCAAAAGTAAATCTTCTTCCTCATCAAAGTCAAAATCTTCCGCAGGTAAGTCCCAATCGGTATCTAAGCGGGAAGCAGCAGCCCCGAAGGCGTCAGTACGACGACAACGCCGTTGAACAAAAATGAATCTTTATTGTTCTTTTTAAGAATAAATCCATATATTTGTCCCGATAATTTAAACAAAAAAGAATTATGAAGAAGATTTTTAGTGCTTTCATTATAGCTGTAGGCTGTATGTTTATGGCTATGCCTGCTCAGGCCCAACTCATTAAATGGGGTGTAAAGGGTGGTGTCAACTTGACAAAGATAGACTGGGATGGCGGATATAAAGGTAACAAGGACAACTCTGCCGGTTTCTTTATTGGTCCGATGGCTGAAATTACGATTCCTATTGTAGGCCTAGGTGTTGATGGTGCTTTGTTATTCTCGCAGAGAGGTAAGGGTGACGTAAAACAAATCGGAGCGGAAGTTCCCATCAATCTGAAATATACGATTGGCTTGGGTAGTTTGCTGGGTGTTTATTTTGCTGCCGGTCCTGATTTTTTCTTTGATTTTGATAAGAAAGACAACGTTGATCGAAAGAAAACTCAGGTAGGACTTAATCTGGGAGTCGGTGTGAAGCTGATCAAACACTTGCAAGTGGGTGTAAACTATCAGTTCCCGATGGGTGACAGCTTTAAATGGAAAGAGGTAGGTCATGCCATCGGTGCAAAGAATAAGACTTGGCAAATATCTGCCGCTTATCTTTTCTAAGAAAATAGAATCTATTGCGATATAATAGCGTTGCTGATTTTGATTGGCAACGCTATTTTTTTATTGTATCTTTGTCGCCGCAATGAAAAAATTTGTGGATGTCATATTGCCTTTGCCTTTGCCCCGCTATTTTACCTATTCTTTGCCTGAGGAATGGGCGGATGAGGTGCAAATGGGGTGTCGGGTAGTAGTTCCATTCGGGCGTAAGAAGTACTATACAGCGATTGTTCGTAATGTACATTATTGTGAGCCGGCGGATTATGAGGTAAAAGAAGTATCTGCATTATTGGATGCCCATCCGATTTTATTGCCGGAACAATTTAAGTTCTGGGAGTGGCTGGCAGATTATTATCTCTGTACACAAGGCGATGTTTATAAGGCTGCTCTGCCTTCCGGCCTGAAGCTGGAGAGCGAGACGATGGTAGAGTATAATCCGGATTTTGAATCGGAAGTTCGCTTGCCGGAGCGTGAGCAGAAGATATTGGATTTGCTCTCTGCGGAGCCCGAACAGTGTGTGACAAAACTGGAAAAAGACAGCGGCCTCAAGAATATACTTTCCGTAATTAAATCCTTGCTGGATAAGGAGGCCATCTTTGTAAAAGAAGAACTTCGCCGGACTTATAAGCCAAAGACCGAAACGCGCGTGCGACTGGCGGACGAAGTACGGAATGAAAAACGGCTGCAAGAACTTTTTGATGAATTGGCGCGTGCTCCGAAGCAACTGGATTTACTGATGAAATATATCGAGCTATCCGGTATTTTGGGAGGTGACGGGCTGAAAAGTTTTCCTAAAGAGGTTAATAAGAAAGAACTATTGCTGCGGGCATCCGCTTCGCCGGCTGTGTTCAATGGCTTGGTAGATAAACATATCTTTGAAGTTTACCAACAGGAAGTGGGACGGCTGAATTCCGTTCTTCGGGAAATTCTTCCCATTAATCCTTTGAATGACCATCAAAAAATGGCACATGATGAGATTGTACGAAGCTTCCAATCCAAGAATGTGTGCCTGCTCCATGGGGTAACTGCCAGCGGGAAAACAGAAATCTATATTCATTTGATAGAAGAAACTATCCGGCAGGGAAAACAAGTGTTGTACCTGCTACCTGAAATAGCTCTTACCACTCAGATTACCGAACGTCTGCAACGGGTGTTCGGAGATCGTTTAGGAATTTATCATTCTAAATTTCCGGATGCCGAGCGTGTAGAAATCTGGCAGAAGCAGCTGACGGAAAAGGGATATGATATTATCCTTGGAGTTCGTTCTTCTGTTTTTCTGCCTTTTCGTAACCTCGGGTTGGTGATTGTGGATGAAGAACATGAGAATACCTATAAACAACAGGATCCGGCTCCCCGTTATCATGCCCGGAATGCGGCAATTATATTGGCAGCCATGTATGGTGCCAAGACCTTGCTGGGCACAGCTACCCCTTCTATTGAAACTTGGCATAATGCTTCTTCCGGGAAGTATGGACTGGTGGAGCTGAAAGAGCGGTATAAAGAAATTCAATTACCGGAAATTATCCCCGTGGATATCCATGAGTTGCATCGCAAGAAGCGTATGAACGGACCATTCTCGCCGTTGTTGCTTCAATATATTCATGAGGCTTTGGATCAAAAACAACAAGTCATCTTGTTTCAGAACCGGCGTGGCTTTGCTCCGATGATTGAGTGTAATACATGCGGGTGGGTGCCGAAGTGTAAAAACTGTGATGTGAGCCTGACATTTCACAAAGGATTGAATCAGCTGACTTGCCATTACTGCGGTTATACCTATCAACTGCCCCATAAGTGCCCGGCTTGCGAGGGTACTGACTTGCGTAATCGTGGGTTTGGTACAGAGAAGATAGAGGATGATATCAAGATTTTATTTCCCGAAGCCGCTGTTGCCCGTATGGATTTGGATACCACTCGTACCCGCTCTGCTTATGAACGTATCATTGCAGATTTTGAGCAGGGGAAAACGGATATATTGATAGGTACACAGATGGTTTCTAAAGGATTGGACTTTGATCATGTCAGTGTGGTAGGTATTCTGAACGCAGATACGATGTTGAATTATCCCGATTTCCGTTCGTATGAGCGTGCTTTTCAGTTGATGGCACAAGTGGCAGGACGTGCCGGACGGAAGAATAAACGCGGACGTGTAATTTTGCAGACAAAAAGTATCGATCACCCTATTATAGCTCAGGTCATCCATAACGATTTTGACCAGATGGTGGCGGGACAGCTTGCTGAACGTCAGATGTTCCACTACCCGCCTTACTATCGTCTGGTGTATGTCTATCTGAAAAACCGCAATGAGCAATTGCTTGACCTGATGGCACAAACCATGTCAGGCAAGTTGCGTGCAGTTTTCGGTAATCGTGTATTGGGACCGGATAAACCGCCTGTTGCCCGGATACAAACATTATTTATCCGAAAGATTATTGTCAAGATAGAGTATAATGCTCCGATGGCTCGCGCCCGCGAACTGCTGGTGCAGGTTCAGAAGGAGATGGTGGCGGAGGATCGTTTTAAATCTTTAATCGTCTATTATGATGTAGATCCAATGTAAAGGCTACTCTTTGGTTCCTTGCAGAATACCGGAATCTGTATCTATATTCTGAATTCTCTTATTGGCACCCTTGTATTGTCGTCCGAAGTTCAGGTTAAAATTGAGCTTGACAACAATGGTATTTGACATATTCGTACTGTGTATATCTGATTTTACAGGATTCAGTGCAGACCAGTTCTCATTCTCGGAGCGGTAAGTCTTCATAAATGGATTGTATATTCCTGCCATAATAGACCATGCCGGTTGTTTATAACCTATCATGAGTGTATGCATCAGATCACCTTTCAGCAATTGTTCACTGTATACATACCGGTTGGGTGGAGTGATGGTCATAAAGCTCAGAAGCCAGTTCTTATAGGAAGCATCCAGGTTAATACGTAATTCTTTTAGAGTATAGGTGTGCAGGTAATTGTTTCCTGTACCTATATACCGGTTAATTCCCGGTGTAACAGAAAGGCTGATGTGATCTTTCCAGGGCTTTATCTTGAATGTGACTTCTGCTGCCAGATGTTGGAAGGATTTCTGGTTTTCATAAGTGTGGATAAACATACCTTCTTCATAAATCACAGATTCCATGATGGGATTCTTTTCGTATGCATAGCTCACCAAAGCGTCAATACTGAAAATTCCTGTGCTGAATATTGCGTTAAAATCTTGAATCGTACTACGGAATGATTTTAAGTCCGGGTTACCCCTACGAGTTTGTAGGATGTCGATTCTTTGCTCCACATCATTCAGATAAGCTATGGAAGGGGCGTTGTTTTTCAGATTGATATGATAGCGGAAATGCAGATTGTCCACAGGGTTGTAGGATACCAAGAGAGAAGGTTGGAAGCCATATCTTTCACTATGGTTATCTCTCTGACTGTAGTAGAAACGGTTGAGTGATAGATTGGCCATGTATCCCCAATTCTGAATTTTCCCTTTATACTCGGTGTAGGCATAACTTTCCGCTTGTTTTAGGAGGACGTTCATAACATCTTCCCCTTCATAGCGGTTGTCTGTATAAGATTGCATATGTCTAAGGCCTCCTGTCAGTGTTCCTTGCCCTAATTTTTTCTCATAAATGCCTTCAGCTATCAGCGAATATTTCTTTCCGGCAATATCGGAATATAACTCTGTATTGGCGATGCCTTCCTGCTTCTCCTGATAAATGCGTGTATTGCTGCTCTTGATGTACGTGCCGACAAGATTGAATATGAGTCGTTGGTCATTCTTTAGATTCTGCTGATAGTATAGATCGAGGGATGACAGATGGTTCTGTTCCTGGGTATGGTCGTAGATGGATACCGGGATGTCGGAATCAGATGTGTAGAGTTTGCTCTTCCGGTCTTCATATCCGGCAGGATTATCTTGCAAGATATATCTGAATTGTGCATTAAAGAGGTATTTTCCTTTTTCTTGCAGAGTATAGTTTAGGTTGGAAGCTAACAATTTCTTATTGAACAGCGTTGGCTCTCCGGTTTCCAGGCGATGAAGTTCATTGTCGGGAAAAATGAAGCGTTCGTCATACTCACGTGTCCAGTCTCCTTTACGTTGTATATACCGCACGTTGGCTGAGATTTCAGACTTTCCGTAGTTATATCTTCCGGAAATCATATCGTCAATGGAGGTGCGGTTGCTACTGAGGCTGTGGATGGCACCGCCGCTGACGCTACCTCCCGCTTTTTTGTTTTTGGTTATATAATCTATCACGGCAGCAGCGTTTCCGTAGCGTGCTCCTGGAGTATCGTGATATTCTATGCGGAGAATATCTTCGGGGCTGAGGGAGGATATTTCTGTATAAGTAACCCGAACACCGTTGATTCGTAATTGTACTTCTCCGTTGCCAGAAGTGGTTATTTCGCCCGACATGATATCAACTGTGATTCGGGGAAGTTGTAATTTGCCTAATAAGTCTATGCCACTGGATGACATTTTCAGTTGATTCTGGGTCGGAAGTATTACTTTACGGTCGCCTTTTTCGATGACAGACCGTGCCTGGATGGTTATTTCATCCAGAGAGATAGCCATGACTCCGGTAGAATCTTTAGCAATGAGTTGGGCATAGGAGGGGATGGCCATACACAGTAGTATGGTCAAAATTGACACTATTGTTTCCATAATTTTTGTGGGAATAGCTGTTACCCGGTGGGTAAACAGAGAGTTGAAAAATGAGGTTAGTAATTTAGAAGATCGTTATACAGTCCCTTCAGCCGTTTACGAAGATGAATGACGGCATAATGTTTTCGTGATAATAAAGTGTTGACTGATATCTCGGTAGCACTGGCAACTTCTTTAGCTGACAATCCTTCCATTTCCAGTAACTCAAATGCTTCCCGTTGTTCGGGCGGTAGTTCGGCAAGAGCTGTTTCAAGTTCTTGCCACACGAGTGACCGCATGTATTCTACTTCCGGAGTAGGCGGAGCATCGCTGAACAGCACTTCCGAAAACTCGCTCAGTACATTGTCTTCTTTATCATAGCTTGAATCGGGTAGTTTTTCTTCCTGCATCTTTTTGCCTTTATTGATAATCGTATTTCGTGCTACGCGATATAGCCATGCTGTTACCTGTTCGATAGGATTGAAAGTGCTTTCAATGGTTTTCACCAATTGATACAGCACATCTTGCAGAATATCTTCGGCATCTTCTTTACTGGAAACCCGCTTGCGGATAAATGCTTTCAGGCGGGGTTGATGTTCCACAATCAGTTCTTCCAAACTGTTGCCTTTGCCGGTCAGATTATTCATTCTCTTTGGGAGTTTCGCTACCGTTGTTTCTATCAAAGTTTCTCTCGTTGAAGAATCCGTCTCTTCCGAAAGGACCACCGAATCCGAACTTCTTTCTTTTATTAATGAAATCCTTGCGTTCTTCCGGAGACATCTTCTCCCATTTAGCGCGGAACGGGTTACCTTCTTTACCACCGGGCATTCCTCTTCGGCCGGGAAAGCTTCCTCTGCCCGGGAATCCTCCGAAGAGAATGCGTGCAAGTACGAACAATGCCAGAGCTTGCCAGAAGTTGATGGCTGCCAGTCCTAAGACTCCAGGTACTGCGAAATTCCATAATAGCATGACTATTGCTCCAAAAGCCGCAATGGCTAATACCCAAAACAAAGATATAATAAAAAATCTTTTTTTCATGATGTTCTAATTTTATTGATTCACATATTACTTTGAAAACGTTCTCTGTATATGCTGACAACTGAGAAGAAGAAATATTTTAAGAGAATGCAAAAAACTTCTATATTTGCGTTCCTGAATTAAAAGAAATGTGCTTATGAAGCCTCATAGAATACTTTTTGTTTGCCTGGGTAATATTTGCCGTTCTTCCTCTGCGGAAGGTGTGATGAATCATTTGGTTTCAGAAGCCGGACTGGAAGATCAGTTTGTGATAGACTCTGCCGGTATTCTCTCTTATCATCGAGGAGAGTTGCCTGACAGCCGGATGCGTGCTCACGCTATTCGTCGAGGTTACGAACTCACACATCGTTCGCGTCCCGTACAGACGGAAGACTTTTATAACTTCGATTTGATAATAGGGATGGATGACCGGAATATTGAAGATTTGAAAGACCGTGCGCCCTCCCCTGAAGAATGGAAGAAGATACACCGTATGACGGAATTCTGTACCCGTTTTACGCATGCCGACCACGTTCCCGATCCGTATTATGGTGGGGCGGAAGGATTTGAATATGTGCTCGACTTGCTGGAGGATGCTTGTGCCGGGCTGTTGGAGTACATCTTGCAGAGTAACTAATACTAATTTTTCTCTATAACAATTAAAGACTGAGTTAATGTTGGCATAGAAAAGTTTTCCTTTATGCCTTAATTAATTAATACTGTCAGTTGCATCGATTGCTAAAGATTGTAGCAGGCGAGTCAACTCTTTTGCGGATTTGAGAGGCATCCATCCCAATAAATAACGATGGTAACAGAAGTCCTTATCTATCAGTTCTATAAATATCCGTGATTTTTTGGAAGAGAATATACAGAAGTTCAATTTGCGTATCTCATCGTAAGGTAATACCTGTCTGGAAAAACGGTTGCTTAAGACCAGACCTTCATGCTCAGTTCGGATGCTGTGGCACTTATAGAAAAGATAATAGAGAACTATAGGAAAGCATATTACATAGGTAATTAGAGCGAAATACTTGGCGATATCTTTTGCCAAGTATTCACCTGAAGGCTCTTGTAAGAAGGCTTTCAGCATTATATATCCCAAAGCAAGTAACACTACTGTATAGAAAACGTCGAATAGTATATTCCAGATACTCCAATAACTCTTTTCCGGTATTGTTACTGTATGTTTTACTTGTGGAGCATAATTGCTGAAAGGTATCTGTTTGTCCAATAAATAATGGAGAACTTCCGTTTCTATTTTGCTTGGGCGGAACATTTTTGTTTTTCCGGACCGCAATTGCAGGGTCATAATTGAAGGACCTACCCAGAATTTATGATTTTGCATAAAGCAGAAGCTTTTGATATCCTCCGGATTTATCTTCTTTCTGGAAAAGTACTGCTCAGCTTTGTGTTTCTCTATTTTGTTTCGAGTGTAATTCATAGCACTTCTTTAGCGGAAAATCTGTTTATCCTGATAAAATCTCTTGTCTTCATTCAGGCTGCATGTTGCATCCACTCCTGCACTTTGTAGTACTTCGGCAATATAATTCAGGGTTCGGCGCGATACCCTTCCTATATAATAGAGGCGATAGTGATAGTCTTTATCCAATATCTCCATAACATGCGTAAAAGCCTGTTCGCGTGCAAAGTCAAAATTGACTTTGAGTATATCTTCGTAAGGATACTTAATTTCACGTCCTACGCTGTATATCCTAAGGCTTTCGTTATCTACTTTCAGATAACAGAAACGTGTCATCAACATGTGTATAAAGTAGATACTCAGGCCGAATGAAATGATTCCGAGAATATATGCCCACCAACTTCCGAATACTACAGCCTGATATCCCAATATCATAAACGTGATGAAAAGCACAAAGAAGTAGAACATATAGAGTGATGGGCGCTGATAGGTCGTGGTCGGAATCTCTACTACTGTCCGTTTTCGGGTGATATGGTTCTCAAAAGGTATATCTTGTGAAATCAGATAGCGGATAACAGATGACGGCTTTTGAAACGGATGGACATAAAAAGCTCTTTGAATACCCTGTTTTAGGCGCAATGTTAATATGCCCGCGCCATATTTATCTTTGACCTTCAGGTTGCTCTTGCGCGGAACTTCATGAAAACGTTTCATGAAACTGAAACTTTGGATGTCGTGTAGCCGGATACCTCTGCGTTGTAGCAGGCTTTCGGTACGTTTCTGGTCTTGTGCGATTGTTTTCATATCTTTTATTTTTTAAGTTCGGGATAGCTGATGCGGGTATGATAAATTGTTTTCAGTTTCTCTTTGAACACCGATTTCACGATAGCAATGTCCTTGAATGTAATAGGACATTCTTTGAAGAAACCTTCTTCTACCTGAGAGTCTATAATCTTTTCCACCAGATTGTTGATGCTCTCTTCCGTATATTCGGGCAGACTACGGGATGCAGCTTCTACTGCATCCGCCATCATCAGAATGGCCGTTTCGCGGGTGAACGGGTTTGGACCGGGGTAAGTGAATAATTCCTCGTTCGGCTCTTCATCGGGATGCTCGTTCTTCCAAGAGATATAGAAGTATTTAGTCTTTCCCTTACCGTGATGGGTACTGATGAAGTCTTTTATCACTTTAGGCAAATTGTTTTTTTCTGCCAGTTTCAGTCCGTCCGTCACGTGACTGATTATCACCTGTGCACTTTGCTCGTAGCTAAGATTTTTATGCGGATTGACACCTCCTGATTGGTTTTCAGTAAAAAATACCGGATTTTCCATTTTTCCGATGTCGTGGTACAAAGCTCCGGTACGCACCAACTGGCTCTTAGCTCCAATACGGTTGGCAGCTTCTGCGGCAAGATTGGCCACTTGCATGGAATGTTGAAAAGTGCCCGGAACAGTCTCTGACAAACGGCGCAGCAACGGGCTGTTGATATTGGAAAGTTCTACCAGAGTAACGTTGGAAGTAAATCCAAATGTTTTCTCCAACAAGAACAGAAGCGGATAGGTGAACAATAGAAGTATACCATTGACTATAAAGTAACTATACATACTTCCGTTTAATTTCGATAAATCGTTTTCGGTGATCAGTTCGAAAGCGAAGTAAAGAGCAGCATAGGTCAGTATCACTAATAATGCCGTACGGAAGAGTTGCGAACGTTGTGACAATTCGCGCAAACTGAAAATAGCGACCAGACCGGCAGCCAGTTGCAGCAATATAAATTCGTGTGGGTAGCGTAGGCAAATGGAGCAGATCAGTATAGTGACCACCTGCGTAAGGAATGCTGTGCGTGAATCGAGGAATACGCGGATAATGATAGGCAGCATGGCATACGGAATGATATAAACATTGTATATGTTATTCGACACCATGAGTGCTGTCACTACACAATAGAACATAATCAGTGTAAATAGTAGGGATAAACTCCCCTTGCGTTCGTAATAATCCTTGCGGAATAAATCGAGGTACAGCATAAAACACAGCATGAAAATGCTGACAAATAAGATTTGTCCGGTCAATATCAAACGTTTTTGTCCGATGGATTCACTACGTTGGATAGACTCCTTTCTCAGACTTTCAAGGATATTATAAGTTTCCTTATCTACGATTTCCCCCCGATCAATAATCTTCTGGCCACTTTGTACAACACCATTGGCCCAGGCATAATTATCCAGTGCTTCCTTCTTGGCTGTTTCGGTGCGTTGCTCATCGTAAGTCAGATTAGGGTACAAATATTCGTTGAGTGAACACTGGCGCAGGATATACGGAGAATAATGTGCCGTGTCCGCAGTGAGCAGGTAGGCATAAGCGTCTTTAACGGAAAAAAGCTGTTCGGTCCCCCGCTGGTTGGCCAGCTTATCATCAATCACCATGATGACAGCGGTGCTGTCTTTTTGTAATTTGCTGCGTTCTTCAGTAGAAAGTATACCTGCTTTATAAATTTCGGATAACCTTTTCTCCAGATAGCGCATATAGTCAGAAGACGGAACAATGTCGCGTAAGTGACTTTGATAATCCGTTTTTAATTTGCTAAGCACGGTTTTTTCTACATTTTTATCCAACTGATAGTAGGGTTGGAAACTGGCAAGAATGCTGTCTTGTTCATGTTTTACTACAGCATCATCTTTATATATGGGGAAATTGAATGTGGCCATAAGTTGCCCATACTTCCATGGTTTGTCAATATCGAACTGATAATTAAACTTGCCGTCACGCGGTAAGAAGTATACTATGATGGCTACCGTGCCGATAAAAATGAGTGCTTTGTATAGCAAATCTCTGTAAGAAAAGCTTTTTTTAGTCTTGAATTTATTCATATCGGTTGAATTTTTTGCGAAAAGTACAAAAAAAAACATTAGTGTGGAAAAAAAGGTTTAATTTTGCCGTCTAATTATCTCATAAGTAATGCAAAATATGACAGAAAGAAGAGTCAGAGTCCGTTTTGCCCCGAGTCCTACGGGGGCTTTGCACATTGGTGGTGTGCGTACAGCATTATATAATTATCTCTTTGCGCGCCAGCATGGGGGAGACATGATTTTCCGCATTGAAGATACTGATAGTAACCGTTTTGTACCTGGTGCAGAAGAATATATCCTTGAGTCTTTCAAGTGGTTGGGCATTCCGTTTGATGAGGGTGTCAGCTTTGGTGGGAAATATGGTCCGTACCGTCAGTCCGAACGCCGCGAAATATACAAGAAGTATGTGAAGGTATTATTGGAGAATGATAAGGCTTATATCGCTTTTGATACTCCTGAAGAACTGGATGCGAAACGTGCCGAGATAGCCAATTTCCAATATGATGCTTCTACTCGTATGCAAATGCGTAATTCATTGACACTTTCGAAAGAAGAAGTAGATGCATTGATTGCTGAAGGTAAGCAGTACGTAGTTCGTTTCAAGATAGAACCCAATGAAGATGTACATGTAAACGACTTGATTCGTGGTGAGGTAATAATCAATTCTTCCATTTTGGATGATAAAGTACTTTATAAATCAGCTGACGAACTGCCAACTTATCATCTTGCCAATATTGTAGATGACCACTTGATGGAAGTTTCCCATGTGATTCGTGGCGAGGAGTGGTTACCTTCTGCACCTCTGCATGTATTGTTGTACCGTGCTTTTGGGTGGGAAGATACAATGCCGGCTTTTGCTCATCTGCCTCTGCTGTTGAAACCGGAAGGTAACGGCAAATTGAGTAAACGTGACGGTGACCGCCTTGGTTTTCCTGTATTCCCGTTGGAATGGCATGATCCCAAAACCGGTGAAATATCTTCTGGATATCGCGAATCGGGATATTTGCCTGAGGCTGTAATTAATTTCCTTGCTTTGCTGGGTTGGAATCCGGGTAATGATCAGGAGCTGATGTCAATGGATGAGTTGATCAAATTGTTCGATTTGAGTCATTGTAGCAAGTCTGGCGCTAAATTTGATTATAAAAAAGGCATCTGGTTCAATCATGAGTATATATTGTTGAAGCCTGATGAAGAAATAGCGGAACTTTTTGTTCCGGTTCTGAAAGAACATGGAGTAGAAGTTCCGTTCGAGAAAGTAGTAACGGTGGTAGGCATGATGAAGAATCGTGTAAGTTTCGTACGGGAACTTTGGGAAGCATCCAGTTTCTTCTTTGTTGCTCCAACGGAATATGATGAGAAAACCGTGAAGAAACGCTGGAAAGAAGATTCGGCCCAGTGTATGACAGAATTGATGGAAGTACTGGCAGGAATTGAAGATTTTGGCATTGAGAATCAGGAAAAGATTGTAATGGATTGGATTGCCGAAAAAGGATATCATACCGGAAACATTATGAATGCTTTCCGCCTGACATTGGTAGGTGAGGGGAAAGGCCCGCATATGTTCGACATCTCTTGGGTGTTGGGCAAAGAAGAGACACTGGCGCGTATGAAGCGTGCAATTGAAGTACTTTCTTAATTCAATAAGTATGCTTTACGACCTTGCGATAGGTATCTATGACCTTTTGGTGCATCTTGCGGCTCCATTCAGCCGCAAGCCCCGTAAAATGATGAAGGGGCATTGGGTAGTGTATGAACTTCTCAGGCAACAATTGGAAAAAGATGTACGTTATATTTGGTTTCATGCCGCTTCTTTAGGCGAATTTGAACAGGGGCGTCCCCTGATTGAAAAAATTCGTGCCAAATATCCCGATTATGGTATATTACTGACATTCTTTTCTCCTTCGGGATACGAGGTACGCAAAAATTATCGCGGGGCGGATGTAGTGTGCTACCTACCGTTCGACAAGCCTCGGAATGTGAAGAAATTCCTGGATATAGCCAATCCTTGCATGGCATTCTTCATTAAATATGAGTTCTGGAAGAATTATCTCGATGAATTACATAAGCGTCGTATTCCGGTGTACAGTGTGTCATCTATATTTCGTCGTGGCCAGGTGTTCTTTAAGTGGTATGGTGGTACGTATCGCCATGTTCTTCGTAATTTCGACCACTTATTCGTACAGAATGAACGTTCCAAACGTTATTTGAGTAAGATTGGCATCAACCGTGTGACAGTGGTCGGCGATACGCGTTTCGACCGGGTGTTGCAGATACGTGAGGAGGCGAAAGATTTGCCTTTGGTGAAACTCTTTAAGAATAACACCATGACCTTCGTAGCTGGTAGTTCCTGGCAACCGGATGAGGATCTGTTTATTGAATATTTCAATAATCATCCGGAAGTGAAATTGATTATTGCTCCACATGTGATAGATGAGAATCATCTGGTAGAGATTATCCGGAAGTTGAAACGCCCGTATGTTCGTTATACGCGTGCGGATGAAAAGAATGTGTTGAAAGCGGATTGTTTGATTATAGATTGTTTCGGTCTGCTTTCTTCTATTTACCGTTATGGTGAAATTGCATATATTGGAGGTGGCTTCGGGGTCGGTATTCATAATACGTTGGAAGCAGCTGTTTATGGAATTCCTGTAATATTCGGACCTAAGTACCAGAAGTTTATGGAAGCAATTCAACTTTTAGAAGCCCAGGGTGCATTTTCTATCAAGAATTATGAAGAACTGAAAGAATTGTTGGACCGTATGTTGGCTGATGAGGTTTTCTTGCGCGAAACCGGAACGAATGCCGGATACTACGTCACTAGTAATGCTGGGGCTACGGATAAGATATTAAGTATGATTAATTTCTAAGGAATACGAAATAATGAGAACAGCGGGCGGATAGATTTCTATTCGCCCGCTGTTGTATATGGAAGTTCATCTGGCTTTATTCTTTATACCAGTTAGAATACATCAGATAATTGTGTGCTATCTTCTGATTCAGTTCTTTAGCCTGAGCCGGATCTACTTTTTTTATGAACTTGGCAGGTACACCGCCCCAGATGCTTCCCGGTTCAATAACTGTATTGCTTAAGACCAATGAACCGGCGGCAACGATAGCTCCTTCGCCTATCACTGCATGGTCAAGGATTGTAGAACCCATTCCCACTAATGCATAGTCTTTGATGGTGGCTCCGTGAATAGTAACATTATGTCCTACAGAAACGTGGTCACCTATTTCAATTGTAGACTTTTCATATAATGTGTGCAGCACACTTCCGTCTTGTATATTGACTCCATTCCCGATACGGATAGAATTTACATCTCCGCGCAATACTGTGCTGAACCAAATGCTGCAATCGCGCCCCATTTTTACGTCTCCGATGATGGCTGCGTTATCAGCTAAAAAACAATTTTCGCCAAACTCGGGAGTAAACCCTCTTACTGATTTAATTAATGCCATTTTATATAGTGGTTAATATTTTGATTATAATTGATTCGTTGCTTCTTTCAACCATGCCTGTTCTTCTTTGTTCAAGCTGGGCGATAATTTCTCATATACAGTCTGATGATATTGGTTAAGCCAATTGATTTCTTCTGATGTGAGCAATTCTTTGATAATTCCCTTTTTACAAATAGGGCAAAGGGTTACTGTCTCAAATTGTAGATAGTTGCCAAACATTCCTTCTCCGGCTGGTACTACTAAAACCAGATTCTCCGTACGAATCCCATGACTTCCGGCTTTATATACTCCCGGTTCATTGGAAGTCAGCATACCCAATTGCAATGTTACCGGATTTTCATTCATACGAATACTCTGAGGTCCTTCGTGTACATTCAGAAAGTGGCCTACACCATGCCCTGTGCCATGCAGGAAGTTCATTCTTCTTTGCCATATCGGCATACGTGCCAGCACATCTAGTTGCGCACCCCGTGTACCGGCAGGGAATACAGCCATTGCCAGTGCAATGTGCCCCTTCAGTATCAATGTATAATCTGTCTTTTCTTCTTCTGTCAGTTTTCCTAAAGCAATGGTACGTGTGATATCTGTTGTTCCATCCAGATATTGTGCCCCTGAATCCAATAGCAAAAAACCTTCCGGTTTTAGCTGGACATCTGTTTCGGGAGTGGCTTCATAGTGCACGATGGCTCCATGTTCCTTGTATCCGGCAATCGTATCGAAACTTTCTCCCATATATAAATCCTGTTCCGCACGAAATTCATGCAGTTTTTTATCTATGCTGATTTCTGTTTCCTTACCCGTTGGAACAGATGCTTCTAACCATTTCAGAAACTTAACCAAAGCTACTCCATCCCGTTGCATGGCAGCATGTATTCCAGCTATTTCCTGTTCGTTGCGGATGGCTTTCAATAAGGTGACCGGAGAAGCGCCATGAATAATCCTGCAATCAGGATTGACTGCTGAATACATAGCATAATTTGTTTTAGCCGGATTAAGAAGCAGACTCTCAACACTGATCCGGCTGAGGTATGCTTCTGCTTCCTCGTAGGTGTGCAGGTTTACTCCTGTTTCTTTCATATAAGTAGCAACCTCAGCGGTTATCTTTTGAGGTTGAATGAAATAGTGAGTTTCGTTCTCTTCGATAAGTAGATAGCTGACAAGCACGGGATTGCAATGTACATCGTTTCCACGCAGATTGAGAGTCCATGCGATTTCATCTAAAGCGGATAAGAACAATGCCTTCGCATTGCACTTTTTTAGTTCTTTTCGAATAATGGCAATCTTTTCTATGCTGCTTTTTCCTGCATATTGGGTTTCATAAATAAAAGCAGGAGCTTCCGGCATTGGCGGACGATCCGTCCATAATTTATCTAAGGGATCTGAGATGCTTTTTACTTTTATCTGACATTTTTGCAACTCGGCTTGCATCCTTTCTACTTCTTCTGCAGAAAACATCTTTCCATCTATGCCGACAGCATCGCCAGGAGTTAGTTGTGTACTTAAAAAAGCTGAAATGCTGGGTGTTTCGGGAAGCATCTCCTTATAAAGTTTTATTTCCGTGCCTTTTAATTGCTGGGCAGCCTGGAGAAAATAGCGAGAGTCAGTCCATAGTCCTGCTTGGCTTGTAGTAATAACAACGGTTCCTGCCGAACCAGTAAAGCCGGAAATCCATTCCCGGGATTTCCAGTGGGGAGCAACATATTCGCTCAGATGAGGGTCGGTACTTGGGATAATAAAGGCTTGTATGCCTTCCTGGCTGAACAATGCCCGTAGGCCTTGTAGCCGATCATTGATAGTTTGGCTCATATACTATATATAATAAGGTGTAACATTCACTCTTCAAAGATACTCACTTTCTCTGAATTTTTTCGAAGGATGGTCACACTTTATCTGTATCGAGAATTTGTTTTTGGCGGGTTGTGAATCAGCTACAAGCCAAGCGCCTTTCGGATATAGCGCAGCTACTTGTAGCTCGTAACTGTACGGTAACGAATGATTTCAGCGTTTCTATAGTTTTTTCTTATAAGTTTTAGCTTCTTCATTAGTAGAGATTTATTCTTTCCATCACGGAGAAAGTTTCTTTCCACCGCGGGGTACTTTTCTTTCCACCGCGGTGGAAAGAAAAGTACCCCGCGGTG